>Ga0114975_10000356_pt1 | contig 34340 bp, 31 predicted proteins | sample S_130626_EF_Meta_FD_87031 | JGI IMG/M metagenome (GOLD analysis project Ga0114975, IMG submission 87031) | Freshwater microbial communities from Lake Simoncouche, Canada to study carbon cycling - S_130626_EF_MetaG | ecosystem: Environmental > Aquatic > Freshwater > Lake | place: Lake...
AAACATCATAAAAAACCTATGAAAAAAGTTGACCGTGGTTTTTGTAAATTGGACATTTATAAAATGTCCATTTTTAGAAAAGTGCGATGGAGTTTCTGAAAAAAGTGAATTTACTCGATGATGCTATGAAATGTGTTTTTTTTGTAAAAAACTTGGCTGCATATTTTTTACATAGTTTTACACAGAATCATAATTGGGGTTTTTATTTGCTTCCATAAAATGGGGTAAACGGAAGCATTTTTTACCCCATATTTACCCCGAAAATACCCCATTTTTTATTACTGCATATATACTGTCAATTCTATAATTATATGAAAAATATACAACCGATAAAATAGATGATGGTAAGGATGGAAGCAAAATGGAATCAACGGAAGCATTTTGGAAGCATATAAAATACCCATTACGATTCTCTAGTTACATAATAAACACTTTTATAAAAAACATGTTTTTACATATTCAAGTAAATAATTTTACAAAAAAATAACACAAAAAAGTTCTAAAAAAAGTTGACCGTGGTTTTTGTAAATTGGACATTTATAAAATGTCCATTTTTGGAAAAGTGCGATGTAGTTTCTGAAAAAAATGGATTTACTCGATGATGCTGTGAAACGCATTTTTTTATAAAAAAATTGACTGCATATATTTTACATAGTTTTGCACAAAATCATAAATGGGGTTTTTGGTTGCTTCCATAAATGGGGTAAACGGAAGCACTTTTTACCCCATTTTTACCTCAAAAATACCCCATTTTTTTATTACTGCGTATATAATAATACAAATACCAAATAATATTAATTTATAACTCGATAAACTATTCGATGGTAAGACTGGAAGCAAAATGGAATCAATGGAAGCATTTAGGAAGCATTGAAAAACCCATCACTGGTTATGGTGGCGTGTTGTTCAATAATGAAATAAGCACTGTAGTTTTAATAAAATTAAATAATTTTATAAAAATGATATAGGGTAATATTTTGTTTCTATAGTATATAGGAAACATGGAAGCAAAAAAAACCCAAAAAAAACCCAAGTATTTTTGTAATGAATGCAACTTCAATTCTAGTAACAAAAAAGATTTTACTAGACATTTAACCACTCGCAAACATAATGATGGTAAGGACGGAAGCATTGGAAGCAATGAAATGGAAGCATGGAAACAAGAAATACCCATTACGTTTAATCGTAATAAATTTAATTGCGTTTGTTGTAATAAATCGTATATGAGCAGAGGTAGTTTATGGAAACATAACCAAAAATGTAAAATAGATAATAATAATGAAAACATGATAGAACCGGTTGAGAATAAAATAGTAATGGACGTAATTACAAAGCCAGAAAAATTCACCAACGATATGATTTTAGAACTCATCAAGCAAAACAAAGAACTTCAAACCACTCTCATCGAGCAGAGCGCAGCCATCATGGAACAAAATTCCAAATTAGTAGAAATGACTACAAAAGGTCAAACTAATATCAACAATACAAATTCAAACAATACAACCAATAATCAATTCAATATCAATTTGTTTTTAAATGAACGCTGTAAAAATGCAGTCAATATTGTAGATTTTTTGAACTCTTTACAAGTACAAATCCAAGATTTAGAAAAAACAGGAAAATTAGGATACGTAGAAGGCATTAGTAGTATCCTTTTGAAAGGCTTACGTGAACTGAATGTTTATCAGCGTCCGATTCATTGTACAGACTTGAAACGTGAAACCGTATACGTGAAAGACAACGATACATGGGAAAAAGATAGTGGTGAAAAAACCAAATTAAAAAATGTCATAAAATTAATCGCGAAAAAAAATTTGAAAACGCTACCAAAATGGCAGCAAGAGAACCCCGATTTTATTACTTTAGATACAAAAGAAAACAATGAATATTTAAAGATTGCTTTGAATTCATTAGGAGGACAAAGTGAAGAAGAAGATGAAAAATTCACAGGCAAAATAATACGTAATGTTTTAAAAGACGTTTTAATAGATAAATCTGAGATTACGAAATAGTATGGTTTTATATTTTTTGATTTTGAAAAATATAAAAAGTTGAAAAGTAGTTTTATTTTTTATTTTTGGATACCCGTCTTTTGAGTTTTTTAAATAGTTTGGAATTTCGTTTTGTCCTGTTTTGTTTTTTGGTACGTTTTTTTATTGTTGATTTTTTTCCACCAGTTTGGGTATTAATATTTTTTTCTATCGATTCTATAGCCTTTATAAAACGTTTGTTATATTTATCATATTTTTCATTGCATTTTTCTTTATTATAGTTACTATCTTCTATACAATAATTTAAATGAAAACGATAAATATTTCCTATTTGTTCGTACATACTCATCAAATATCCATATTTACCAATATTACAGTATGCATCAATTGATTTCTGTGTTGCACAATAACCAGGTGCTATATTTATATATTTGGTAGGATTATCTTTATTTGCTTGTAATACACGAACTACATGCATTACAGTAGGTGCACATGTATAACTTTCAGCTCTGTATACTAATGCATGTGCTATTTTTTTCATAATTTCAATAATTTTATCATTAGTTAAATTAATAATAGAATTATTATTCAAATTTTGGTATCTAACATCTTTTAAAGATTTTTCAGCAATATCTACTAATTCATAATATCTTGTTCTAGCTTCATCGTATGATTTTGACATATAATCAATAATTAATTCTTTTGAATCATCATTTGAATTTGACATAAAACTAAATAATGATTTTGGTTTTCTCTGAAACAATGTTGTATTTGGCAATAACTTTATTTTAATGTTATTATATCTTCTATTCGAATCATTTTCATTCGAATCATTTTCATTCGAATCATTTTTTTTTTTATTTATAATTGAAAGCAAATCATCAACCTTGAAAGTCTTTAGTATTTCTGATATATTATTATTATTTTCATTTTTTTTTACTGTAACGTAATTTCGAAGAATACTCGCCTCTATATATGGAAGTAATTTGTCAAAGTCTGTTTCTTCAAATGTAGTAGTGTCTAAATAAAAAATATCTTCGTATTGTGTTTTTGTGTTTTCATCAAAATTAGGAAGAGTCATCATGTCAGCATATAACTCAATATCAAATTCTAAACTGTTTTTACCAGTCAATATTATAAATAAATCTTCAATAATAGAAACGATATATGATAACCCTATTAAATCTGATTTTTTTCCTGAATATTGTATTCCTACATCAATGTCAGAAATTGGTGTCATACTTCCGAAAATACCTAATTTGTAAAAAGGTAATTCTCCGACAACAATTTCATTAAAATTACGTTTGTATTCATTATTATTATTATTATTATATACATTAACAAAAAAATCTTTAATTTTCATCATTTCTAAAGCAACAATTAACAATTTACAAAACAAAACAGTTCGAATGCACCATAGTTTTGACTGTTGATTGGGATCAAAACGTATTATATCATGTGAATAATTAAATGTATTATAGTTGTTTGTAATAGCTGTTATTTTAGTAGATATTTCTTCTTTGAATTTTGTAATATTAAAATCATCTGTTTTAAAATCATCTATTTCTTTTATATAAGAGCTAATATCAATATTTTTCAAATTATTATTATTAAATTTGTTTATATCATTTTTAAATCTTTCTTTTATACTATTTATTTCAAATACTGGATAAACACTAATCATTATATATATATATAATTATAAAAAATCGAGAACAATAGTATCCACCAATTATGTCTAAAATAATTTTGGCGTTTAGTTAAACCATGCTTGTTTGTCCAATATTTTTTCTATCCAAAATAGAGTCAGATATCGATTGAAAGACTACAATATTTTGCAGTCATGTATCTTACCATCATTGTCTACATTGTTGCGCAGTATTGCATTTTGATTTATAAAATGCAATATGCAATCAATAATTATATACCGGTTTCCATAATTTCCGTTCTAATGTTCTCAATGTCAGCGCTAGAATCATCATTCGAATCTATCTTATTGTCTTTCGTATCTAATACCATATTCGTATCCAATGTTTTTACCACTTTGGTTTTCGTATTACTCTGTTGTAAATAATAAAGGAACCAATTTGGTAAATTCGAAACGCAGTTCATCATATTATTATAAACAAAGCTTGTACAAACAGTAGGCTCTTCATCGTATTTTATACTATACCACCAATAAGATGGTATAAAAACGACATTTCCAGCGAGAACATCAAATTCCAAGAACTTGATTTTATCCATTTCATGGAAATATTTACGTTGTGGTTTCCAAACATTAATCGGCGAAGCAAATTCATAATTATCATAATCCTTGTTTGGGTATAAATATTTTGAACTCTTCCATGGTGTCATTTTTATATGCACTTTACCAGAATTAACCGAAATAAAATGACGATGATAAGTATGATATCGCAGTGGTGTTTCGGCATTTTTAGACCCCCACATAATATCATATTTTGTTTGTACACATAATGGCGGTTTCAAGAATGTGTCGTTGTTTTGAAATTCGCTTATTAGATTTGCATCCTCAATAAACGTTTCATTGTTCTCAGTAAAATATTTCGAATGTGTATCTGTAGTCATCAAAGCTTGGCTACTAGAAAGCGGTAAAACAACATAGTCGACACTATCTAATTCTTTCCAATAATCTTCATTCTCTTTTATTTTCAATTCTAGAGAACTTGATAATGTTTCTATTTTATCGATGTTAATATCATGAAAAAAGTCGCCATTGATTGTTCTGTATTCAAATAAAACCGGTTGTTTTATATCACAAACCTCTTGTAAATGATTATTATCAGTATAATCCATTTCATAAACTTCTAAATCTTCACTACGTTTATACTGTTGAACCAAATGAACATACAAAAACAAAATAAATAAAAAAATTAATAAATGGAAATAAATATTCATTTTTTGTGTTTAGATATATAGTATTGTTATGGTTTTTTAATATTTTTTATACGAATTGTCTATTATTCATCATCTTTTATTTTAGGAGCTAAATAAAATACCATATTTGCGGTTTCTTCACCCAAATTATAAGTGATTTTCATGGGATAATTGTCTCTCAGACAAATGTTGACATTTTTCGAAATTTTACTATACATACAAATATTATGAAGCATATGAATACTAAATGACAATTCGATAGTTTCGCCTTCGTTGATAGAATATTCAGTTAATTCATCAATTCCGATTTCAACCATCATTTTACCAGCATCTTGAGTAACCGAATTTAAAATTATTTTTTCTTCAGTGCATTGGAAATCCAAAGTATCACCGAATAGTTTCAATTGATTTACTATGTTTGCAAAATTCGTAGAAGATAATGAGAAATTAGCATTGTATTCTGTTTCAGGAATTCCCATAACATCACATTCTAAATCCATTAATGGAATTTCGAATTTTTTATCAAAAACTGCTATATTTTCACTTGTAAATTCCACAAAAAGCTTATCGGTATTATTAGAATCAAACATAATAATAGTTTCTTGTGTTTTTTCACGAGTATTCAATATTTTAAACAAAAGTGTTGAATTTATACCTATAGTTATAGCGCTAGCATTTGTATGTTCATAAGTATCAAACCATGAATTGGTGAGATACAATTCGAAAATAGAAACACGTGCATTATCCATCGATTGAATATAGACTCGTTCCTTTTCAAATGTAATATTGATATGGTCAGTAAATAACCGAATATGTTGGAAAATAGTTGCGAAGCATTCTGCCTTTTGTTGATTTTTGATGATGATGTTCATAGTATGAAATATATTAGAAAATAGTTTCTAATACATTTACGTTCAATTTTTTGAATTATAAGAAAGATTTGGTTAAAAAATATAGTATTGTAACAAGTTGGAAATAAAAACTATAACAGGTTTTTATTTCAAAAAATGAAAATTTTATTGAAATTATATTATTCAGAAAATTTAGCGACGTGCTCTGCGACGCATGGATTTTTTACGAAGAGTTTTGCGTTTTTTGTTGTTACGTTTGGTTCTTTTTCCACCTAATTTACGATATCTTGGTATTTTTTCATAACATGCTTTAAGAGCATCTCTATTATGTTGTTCTATTTCGCCTATTAGAACGGTTGCATCTCCAGCAGCGGGATCACTGAAATCATCAGTAATGATTTTTTGTAATAGTGTTATCTTTTCACAAGGGTCACGTGTGCTATTTGCTATTTCTTGCACTTTTGGATTCATTTTATAGATTTATATATTTATACTGAGATAAATTTCCTAAATATCGATATTTTAATCAAACAAATCAATCTCTACAAAATAAATAATATAAAAAATGGATTGTTGAAATTCGGTTTTTTTATTAAAAAGGTGTTAACAGATTTTGTAATAGTTGATAACTTTCATTTTTACTATATAATACAACTTTATGACGAACTACAGGGTCTATAAACGGTGTTGTGATTTGAATAATATTCGATATGCAATTTGGTGTATAATAAATGTAAAATTTCGTCAATAAATAAGAATAATTTTTTCTTTCTTGTAAACACTGTTGTGTTAATAAAATAACAAACTTTTTATAACGTTCACATGCGGAAACAGTAAATGTTTTTATACTCAAATGAACTTCATAATTAGTGTAGCAGTCAATGCAACTTTGAAACAAAGATAATAAATACTTATATATTTTTTCATAATTATCTTCATTTGCATATAATTTAAACATTTCATAATTGAAAAATATTTTATTTGAATTTGGTATTATGTACATAGTATTTTTTATCAATAAATCAACATCAATATGGTTTGAAATTTCTTTAGCACATTCATTTTTTTGTGATTTTTTAAAAATAATATTTTTACCATTTTTATCATAATAATCCTCCTTTATTTGTTCTACTTTTGATAAAAACGTGTTTTCCATAATATTGATAAATAATTATAAATTATGTTTATACAATTTACGAAAATATATATTTTAATTGGAGGATTCAAAATTATTTGATTCAGCATCAAAAGCTTCTGTTTGATTTCCATTTTCTGATATTTCATTTATATTTGCTAAATTATTGTCTTCTTGAATAGAGTTTTCTTGATTATTAGATAAATCTGAAAAGACATGGTTTCTTTCTTCTAAAAGTATTTTATTGACATCCATAGTATATGATTGTAATTTCAAAACAATATCTTTCATTTCTGATATCTCGTGTGCGAATAATTCAAATCTACTATTGAATTCATTTATTATAGTATTGAAATCGCTAACAGATACATTTTCTATTGCACTAAAGTTTTGCTTTTCTTGAATATTATATTGGATATTGTTTTGATTGTAGTCGCTATTTGATACTTGATTAGATAGAGAATTTTCTTTTGATTCGCGCATAAACTTTTCTAATGTGACAAGACGAGTATCAATTAGTGAAATGACTTGTGGTAATGTAAATCCACTTGATTGTTGCACATTAGACGGTGGCGGTTGGTTAATAGATGTAGCAGAAACATGCTTTATATTTCCACCTTGATTAGCAGTTGGTATATTAACTCTACGATTTATAGCGGCGGCATTTGACCTACTCATTTTGATAGAATATATATTATTATATCAAATCTCTAAATTATTATAAACGATATTAATTTATTCAATTTAGATAAGTGGAAATATTTATAATATAATTGTAATATAATATGGATAGTAATAGTAATAGTAGTAATAAAGATAAAGATAATGGTAATGATAATGTAATTGAAAAAGAGTTAAATACATTGGGAAAACCATATGAAAAAGATACGCTTAAAGAACTAGACGACGAGATTGTTCAAGCTGTTCGAATATCAGACGAAGATGTTAGTAAACAAAATGCTGCATATTATAAACAATATAAATATGAGCGAACCAAAAGAAATATGACCAATGCCTTGGGAAAAGGGTATGTATTTGTAGTTGAGCTTGCAACTGTAACTGTATTTATAGGTAGACATACACCACTAATAGACAGAGTGGCAAAGATAATAAATACTATAACAACTGCAACAGAATCATATATTGAACTATTAGAGATGTTAAAAGATATTGACATAATTGCATCAACACAAGTTCAAATTTTGGAAATATATCAAATTATTTTAGAAGAACTTAACAAAAAAGGTCGAGAATCAAAGCCTTCCGAAAGCTTACCAAATTCTTCTGTAGAGACGGTAGTAGTTGAAAGCGAAATAGAAATAATCCGAAAAACGTTGAATCTTAGATTATTTGGATTAGTATATGCAAAATTAATGTTTTTACTTGAGGTATTCGATTCATTGGCAATAAAAGAAAAATCAGGCGATGCCCCAATCAAAGAATCATTCAAAAACGTATTGCGCACATTAAGACGTGCTTACAAACCTATAGATATTACAACAAATTTGTATAAAAAATTGAATATTTTAAACGGTTATATATCTATTCAAAATCAACAATTGACGTGGTTAGTATTTATTTGTATGACAAAATATAAAGATGAATGGAATCAAATTTTGGAGAAATTAATGAAAAAACAATTTTTCTTTGATTTTATTACTAATAGCAAAATTACAGAAGAAATGGTTGAAGGATACTATAGAGGAGATAATGTTAATAGGATTGAAGAAGATGATGAGAATGATTTGAAAGTTAATATCGGAAAAAGAATCGATGAAACTTCTTCCACATATAAAGTAAAACCAAATATTGAATACAATCCTAATGCCGCAGAACAAGAAGCAAATGAAAATTATAATAAATATAAAGAAAATCTAGATAAAAACAAAACTTTTTTTTCTAGACTTTCATCTCTTTTTAACCAAGGTGCCGGTGGTGCAAAACAACAAAAAACACGAAAACAACAAAAAAACCGAAGACCAAAAAAACAAAAACAACAAAAACAACAAAAACAAAAAAAACAATCTAAAACGAAAAAAATAATATATAAAAAATGAAAGTTTCTCTGATTAGTCATTCAAATACGCCAGAATCAGATAAATCTTTACAAGATATAGTGGCTTATTGTGCCAGAGTATCCAACCCAGCAAATCAAACCAATAGTGAAACCAATGAAAAATTAATCAAATATCTAATAAAAAATAATCATTGGTCTCCATTAGAAATGGTAAGCATTTGTTTAGAAATAGAGACTACGCGTGATATAGCCCGACAAATATTACGACATCGTTCATTTTCATTCCAAGAATTTTCACAACGTTATGCAATTGCTAATTTGGATTTCGATACGAGAGAACCTAGGTTACAGGATACAAAAAATCGTCAAAATAGTATAGAAACTCACGATGAAAAATTAGAAATTGATTGGGAAGCAGCACAAATAGTTGTAGGTGAATACGCATTAAATGCATATAACTGGGCCATTGAAAACGGTATTGCAAAAGAACAAGCTAGGGCAGTATTACCAGAAGGAATGACAAAATCAAGGATGTATATGAATGGTACATTACGTTCTTGGGTTCATTATATTCAATTACGTTCTGGAAATGGAACACAAAAAGAACACCGAGAAATAGCAATTCAATGCGCAAAAGTAATCGAACCTATATTTCCCATGATTATGGAATTTGTATCTATATAATAATTCAAAATCATAAAACAATATCAATAAAAATAATTATCTAATGGTTGTTTATAATGGAAATTCTACACGAAACTACAGATATACATAAAAAAACATTTTTCAATCATGTATTTTCCCAAACAGAAGAAGGAAAAGCCGAAATTTTGAACGTTGTGCAGTATTCAATGTTAGGTGTTATTCCAGTATTAGTTTTAAACAAATTAATACAACGTTTTATTCCAGAAGCGGACCCTGAAAAATCTACTTTAGAACTTTTAGTCGAAATTTTCATACAATTAATTGTCATGTTTTGTGGTATAATTATTATTCATAGAGTAATAACATATTTACCAACATATAGTGGATTCAAGTATGAAAATCTGACATTGACAAATGTTATTTTAGCATTTTTGATAATTGTTCTCAGTATTCAAACAAAATTAGGAATAAAAGTAAATATTTTATTTGATAGAGCAAACGATTTATGGAACGGAACAAATTCAGATGATAGTAAAGAAAGTGTCAAAAAAGGTCTTCGCATTAATAAACCAGTATCGAGACATGCTCCAAGTCAAGCTGATTATTTAGATAATAGTCAAACACAAAGTAATATTTTCCCACCAGCACCTGTAGCGACTACTCGCCAAAGTAATGGTATGGATTCGTATGACATGATGATGGGTAGACCATCTATGGATGGTGGTTCAATGTTGGGACCTATGGCAGCAAATAGTATGTTAGGTGGTTCTTTCGGCTCATCGTTTTAGACATTATCCGATGTTTCATAAAAATAAAAATATATTTATGAAATTCTATAATTTATATCCTTCTATTACGCTAGTATTGATTTCGATAATATAAAGCATATTTTTTTCAACACTATTCATTTTATTCATTAGTTTGTAATTACTTATTAAAATACCATTTTTTGTATCAATAAATAAATCCGGGTTTTTTAATTTTTTCGTAGAATTATTCTTATATATTTTCGCTATAAAAATATAGTTATTATTCGTAAAAACAATATTGGAACTATTAGATAGATGATAAGAATCTAATATGTTGTTCAATATATAAAAACTATTGATAATCGCGGTTTTTTCATCTTGATTTTGATTTTGCATTAAAAGTTTTTGTATAGATAGCAATAAATAAAACATAATTTCGCTATCTGTTTTACCTTTGATTTGCGTCTTAAATTCTGGACTTATATGTTTGATAATTGATTTCATAACATTTTTGAATTCTTTATCATTGTGACCTAACTGATAATTATTTAAATTGTTTTTGTATTCTAAAAATAAATCACCATGATGCATAAATAAATAGTTTTTATGTTGAAATGGATGTACATTTTCTATTTTTAATTCATTACATATTTGTTCTGGTGTCATATTTTCATGATATATATTACGGATATGTCCAAGAATGATTTTTGAATCTATTTCTTTTAGTATTTTTTTATTATTTGTGTCACTTATATGAAAACAGTTACATTTATAAGTATTCCATATTTCGCTGTGCCAACTAATACCATAACCATATTCTAAATGTTCATCGTTTCCTTTTCTGAGAAAATCTTTTAATAATTTTTTAGAATTAGGATATTCAAAAGATAAAAATAATTTACACATATTATTTATTGTTATAATTTACACATATTATTTATTATAAATGTCCATCGAATTGACTAAATCCATCTTCATCATCGATTTTTCAAACGTATTTTCTTTTTGTAAATTCGCAAACAAATACTCAGTGTTTGGACTATCTTCGTTTTTTTTAATTTGTTTGTAAATAGAATTGATTTTATCGATTATTGATTGAATCAATGGTTTATTATTCATAACTTCAATATTAGACGGCACTGGTTCAGTTAATAATGCAACAGCAAAATATAACAAATATCTGCGTTTTTTACAAGATGCGGTTGTATATTTTATACTGAAAATATTGAATATTGATTTCATTAAGACATCGATATATTGATTATTTGTTAAACCTGAATAATAAAAAAGTATATCCCAAAGAATCCAAATAGTATCAAATCTAAACTTTTTTTCGACACTTACGAATGGTCTAGCTTGACAAATAATATTTGTTTTACGTTTTTTACATATCGCTTCGAAATCAATCGTCCATTCTATCCAATAACTTGCGCCAACCATACTTTTTTTTTCATTTGAAATGTTATATGCAAATTCATTCATTGCAATAAAAAGCTCTTTTGGGTCTTCTTTTTGAAAAATATGTTCAATAAAATGTATATTCGGCGCTTTTAGTCTTTCTGTCATTTGAGTCATATCAAATTCTTCTTCACGGTTTATTTTGATGGGTTCGAAACTATGTTTTTTATTAGATAATGTAAGCGTGCAAATAATTTCAGCAAATAATTTTCTTATTGTTGGATTGTTACGTAACTGAAGTTCATTCAAATATTGTCCTTGTGAAATTAGATTACGAAATATTTCAAAACGTTTCTCTAAATACAATACTATTTTTGGATTGCCAAGATGAATATGTTTGCCAGCATAATGGAGTATTATTTCCCATAATTCCATGTAATGGCCAGAACAAACTAATTCTGCGCTCCAATAACAAGCAGGTTCGATTTTACCATTTTTCATGTTCTCAATTAGTTGTTTCCTGACATCGGATTTTTTAAATTTTGAAAAAGAAATACCTTTGAATTGTGTAGGTCCTCTAATATCGTTTATTTCGGTAATATCTGTCATTTGAATATAAATATAGGAATTTCTATATATTTATATTTTTTATAAAGATAAATATACAATAAAAAATTTGAAATATATTTTTATCTTTGTCTGTGACAATCAATTATTCTGTAATAATCCGCGGAACCACATTGATTGTTTGTAATTCTTGTGCCATCAATTTATATGCATAAGGAATATCAACTAATGCGAAATCTGTTTTGTTATCACAAGTTTTACACAAATGAATACTAAAATCGTTATATTTTTTATTACCTTCGTTAAATGCCGCTACCATACCACATTTCTTACAAACATTTACACTATATTTATCTGACACATCGTATAAACGCTCACGACAAAACCTGGATGCACCATGAGCAATCATAACATCACGTTCCATTTCACCAATACGGAAACCACCATCGCGACTTCTACCTTCAGCAGGCTGTCTAGTGAGATTTACCATGGGACCAATCGACCGACTATGTTGCTTATCATTGACCATATGTTTCAATCTTTGATAAAATACTGGGCCGATAAATATACTGGTTTCTAATTGTTCGCCAGTCAAACCATTGTACATGAGTTCGTTGCCATAACTTTCATAACCTAATTTCAATAGTTCGCTACTAATAGTTTTGATATCTAGATTACCAAAACTAGTACCATCACCAAACATTCCTAGTTCCAAGAGGACTTTTCCAAGCAGGGTTTCTTTTAATTGAGCGATTGTCATTCTGGATGGAATGGCATGCGGATTGATAATAATATCAGGTCGTAGTCCGTTTTTAGTAAAAGGCATATCACACTCTTGAATGATATTACCACAAGTACCCTTTTGTCCATGGCGACTTGAAAACTTGTCACCCAGCACGGGCTTTCTTAAAGTTCTAACACGGACTTTGGCAAAATTATATCCATCGCCATTTCTACCAGTATAATTTTTATCAATGTATGTTTCCTCTGCAGTTCTGAATGTCTTACTTTGGTCTTCGAATTTCACTGTTTTTGTAGGGTCATTACGATTTTCTTTGATTGGGATTGTTTTTGCTATGATAACATCGCGATTTTCTACTAATTCATTTTCTGGAATGAAACCATTTGTATCCAATTTATCATAATTTCCGAATTTAATACCCTTGGTCTTGGTTGGGTCGGGTTTACACCTAATGATTTCATCACGAATGATGTTTTTATCTTCGTCTTTTTCAGTGTGATAAATTGTTGCCAAAAATAGTCCACGGTCCAAAGAGCCCTTGTTTACTAATACACTATCCTCCTGGTTATAACCAGTATGCGTCATAATTGCTACGTGGATTTGTGTTCCAGATGGAATACGATTCAAATAAATCATATTCATGAGACGTGTGTCGACGAGGGGTCTACTTGGATAATTTAATACATAGGCAGTTTTGTCCATTCTTTTATCGTAGTTTGTTGCATAGACACCCATAGCTTGCTTTCCCATGGCACAATTTGAACTAGCAAATCCATATTCACCAGCTATAAATGAATGATTATCACTTTCTACTTCAATATCTGATATTAATCCATCTGGCTGTGATTCAATAGATTCTATTCCAATAGAATCAAATTTTTTAGTTTTTGAATGATAATCACATAAAATTTTGTATTCATCCATATTTTTGTTCATTTCACCAATAGTTTTCCATCCTTTATTAGTCATCAATTTATGGTCTTCTGTAGCAATTATTTCACGACCACTAACTGTTTTTAATTTATAAATAGGGAATTCATTTGGACGAATAAATTGATTTACAACATTAGTTTCTATTATATCTAATGTTTCTGGATGAAATGATAATACTTTATCACCTATCGAAACATCTTTTATACATTTTTTACTTCCATCCGCCATCCAAACTAATTCATTTGGTGATAAGCATTGGTACGTGTTTCTAGGTGCTTGATTATGTTCCGGAAAAGGAATACATGAAGCCAATACGCCGAAAATTGTACTAGGATGGATTTCACAATGAGTATAATTGAAAGTGTGGTTTACATCTTGTAAATAGCCATGTTTGCACTTCATAGCAATCATTGTCAAATTTTGTTCTTCTGGGTCGATATATTCGATAACCGATTCGTCTAGTTTACAATTTGTTAATAAATCATTCCATGATAATTCTTTTGATATTAATTTATCAATAATGTCACGGTCTATGATTGCACGATTGTTTTTGACTTTTAGCACCGGACGTGTAAGTCTACCACCATCATTACAAATGCGAATTTCTAACATTTTATAATCGAAAATAACCGACGTATAAATATTGATAATCCCCTTGTATTTTTTATCTTTCATATCGTTATATAATTCGATAGGCGTTTCAGTAATACCTAACCAACATCCATTTACAAATATTTTTACTTTTTTGTAGAGATTTTCTGAATTTGTATCATTGACACTTACCAAAAATGGTTTCACGTATTCGTACAAAGAAGTGCTATTTGTAGGAATAGTAATATGTGCCATGAAACTAATGTTTTTCACTACACCAATCGACTGGCCCTCTGGAGTTTCCGCAGGACAATTATGGCAGACAAACGATGATGCAACGAAAGAATGATTGTCACTTCTAGTTGTAAAGTCGTATACTAATTCTGGTTCAATTTCATTGATAGATAATATAGGAACGCTTATGCAGCCATTGTCGACAATGTTTTGTTTTATGAATTCTTCGTAAATAACATCAGTTGTAAATCGTGTTGTTTGATTGACACCCTTTTTATTTTTTGATATCACTTTTCGGATTTGATTTTCAGATAAATTTGTTTTCACAATCAAATCTGCTATACTAATATTTTTATGATTTTCGATTATATATTGATAATGTTCATCACGACATTTTTTATTGAATTCTTTTATTTTTAAATGTTCAATCATAGGAGCAGATACTCTTCTTTTTTCTTCACAATATGTATAATTAATAATATCAGTGTATCTTGCTAGATTTTCTGAACTATTTTCAAAAACTATACAAACCTTAGTTTTATTTTCATCTACCTTTGTATTTTTTATATTAGATTTTATCCCAAATTCACCAAACATATTTACAATTTGCGTCATATAATTTACAGTATCATTCAAATATTCATTACTGGTTGTTTGAAATGTAATGCCAATATGTGGTTTCCATGATTTATCATTTTTTTGATATGACAGTCTAGAACCATCGCCACCTTGGAAAGCTGATAAAAACTCACGTTTTATTGATAATTCGGCATTTACTAACCATTCAGGAAGTGCGCGTTGCATATTCGTTTTCTTTCCTACAAATCCGCCTAACAACATCAACAAATGAGCGAAGGCTCCATTTTTTGATACTTCCCATGTTCTAGATATTGTTGTTCTGCCTGAAATCTTGTCTTCGAATTTGCTTTCTTTTCTTTTTATAGATGAATTACCAAAACCAAGTTTTTGAATATCGTCAGCAATTTGAAAGACATCGTATTCTTCACCAACATAGAAGGATGCGGCATAATATTTTTTATCTTTGTCAAGTCTTTCATATAAATGACCATCTGTATTCAAAGCAGCTATCAATCGAGCAATTATTTTTAATTTGTAAGTGGGAATTTTTTTATTCAATAAATTCAATTCTAATAATTCCATTTTGTAATGTTCTAAAATATCGATATCGTTTATTACTACTGCGGTTGAATTCGTGTCTTCTATATTTTTTACTACATGGCGAATAATAATTTTATCACCATTGTTCAAATCTTCTAGATTTTTCCATTCATATTTACCATTATTGTTTACAAGAAATGGATGATTAGCAGTAGCCTTTATTTTTCTTCCACTTATAGTGGTTATTTCAAATAATTTATCAGGCATTTTTGAAAAGAAAGAATGAATATCAGAAGGTTCATCCAATAATGTTTCAGGATTGATAGTTGTTACTCTATCGCCGTCTTTCATATCCTTTATTTTTTTGATAGTCATACGGTCTGACAGTAAAACTTCAGTGTCTCCGGTCAAACATAAGAACCCGAACGTCGTGTTATGTAATTTTCTCGGCGCAATCAATTCACCACTTTTTTCTAATGGTGTATTGATACGTCTAGAATGACTAAGACTGGCTACATACGTCAGTCTATTCAAGACTTGAGCAACGCCGACTTTACTACTATTCGATTGTTTGATGCTGAAATCACCAGTAGCCAATGCACGATTGATACCGTTTTCGATAGTGGTAGATTTCATAATTTTATAAATATTCGTCATATTAACAATATTTTCATAATCTTCTTTAGACCGCCATGAACCAGTATTGATTTCACGAACAATTTGTTTTTGCATTTCTTTTACTAATTTATTGAAATAATTACGAAACAAATTATTTAAAAGGGTTCCAGTCAATTCGATTCGTTTATTTACATACGAATCACGGTCATCTGGTGGTAATTGACCTAAACTAGTTTGAATGAGTTTCTTTGCCATGTAACCCAATAAATACAGTTTTTGCTGTAATGTTTGACAATGTGGGAAAAGGTCACTGTCCAAAACTTCAATAGTGAATTCGCGTTTTTTACGTAAACCAGTTTCTTTATCCATATTCAAAGGAGTATATGCAGCGGAAGTAGTAATATGTTTGATTGCATCTTCTTGCGTCATATATTTATTTGCATCAATCATCGATGCTTGTAAACATTTTAATAAGTCACTTTGTTTATCGTCATCAATATCTAATAAAATATATTTTGCAATTTCTTTATCACTCGAAACGCCCAATGCACGATACAAAACAAACAATTCAATGGGATTTTTTATGCGCGGAATAGATACGAAAATGCCATTACCAAAACCATTGTTTTTACTAGAAATCATCATTTCAATCTGTTTTGGAGAAATACATTTGAAATCGGGGACGGATTTTATTTCTGCGAACCAATCCCATTTTGCGGTATTTTTTCCATCAAAACAGTAAACACGATTTTCAGCTGCACGTTCTTGTCCTAATACAGTTTTTTCAGAACCCTTGATGATAAAATATCCACCACAATCCATAGAACATTCTCCAGTATGAATAGGATTGATATGACTATTTTGTTTCAAAACACAAATCGATGATTTTAACATAATAGGTAATTTGCCAATATTGATTTTGGGCAATGTCTTTTCGATAGTTTTTGGAACATCCATATTTTCAGTATTACGAACAACATATTTTATGTTTAGGTCCACAGTCATTGTAGAAGCATACGTGAAATTACGTAATTTGGCTTCTTGTGGTAACATGATTTTTGTAGCTCCATTGTTTTCATGAATTTGAGGTGGATATAATTTGAAATTACTGAATGAAATAAATACTTCTAAGAAATATTTGTCTTTTTCTATTACGAAATCATTATCAGAACGAATTGTAACAGGATTGAACATTTGTATAGTGCGTAATATTTGATAATTGACAAAATGATTATACGATTCTATTTGATGACGAACTAATCTTTCTAAATGTTGACCTTCGAAATACGATTCTATAATATGATACGGTTCCTCGATATATTGACCCAAATGTTCTAATAGCTTTTTTTCATCATCGTATGCATTTTTTGATATTGTTGTTTCCATGTCGATTAATTGTTGTTTAATTTTTTTTTCCAATTCAATCGTTTCCTTGATAAAAATAGTTTCTGCATTTGTATTGGATGGTGGTGCCTTTATTTTTAGCTTATATCCATGAAGTTTTGGAACGGTCTCAATATCAGGTTGCATTTCGTAGTTCAACATTTTCGATTATATTTATAACCGATTGTTAATAATATACCGAATTCAATTTTTTAATTTGTTTTTATAAATAAATATTTTTACATAAAATATTTATACATAAAATATTTTTACACAATATATTTATACAATATATAAAAATATATTGTAAACTGAGATAAATACGTAATTAGATAATATTGAAATGTTGAATAAAAAATCAAATAGATTCATTGATTTTTTAGACTCTTATGATAAAAAAATACAATATAATTATTTAGAATATGTCATATTGAATTCCGCTATACAAACTAATATACATGAACAAAAAATAACCGATGCTAGTTTTTCAGGTAAGCGTTATGAATATAATTATCCTGTTAAAAAACCACAACCATTAATGATAGATATTTCAAACAACACTAGTTTTTATTCAATACATAATTCTTCCGCGTGGAACAAAAGTAATGATGCTTCTTATTTATCATATTTTCCAAATCAATATTCAATTTGGCAAAAACAGCATGAAGCATTAATAAATACATTTACATCTATTAATCAATCAGAACTTTCACCGTCCAATAAACCGAAAATAAAAACTCAAATAATCGATGCGTCTATAAATTCTTTGGATGACATTATTCAAATAATTCAAAATAATGACTATCAAGAGGATACTGAATACAATATCGATTTGAAATCGTTACATAATATCAAAACCGAGCTTTTGGAATTGAATAGTATGATTGGCATTCAATCCATGAAAAAATCGATTTTGGACCAATTGATTTATTTTATTCAAGAATTACATTTGGGTAAGGAGGCTCAAACAAGTGATTTCAAACATACGGTTTTATATGGTCCACCAGGTACAGGAAAAACAGAAATAGCGAAAATAATCGGTAGAATGTATTCAAAGCTAGGAATTTTAAACAAAAATGTATTCAAGAAGGTTACACGAAGTGACTTAATAGCTGGGTATTTAGGTCAAACTGCAATAAAAACGAAAAAAATAATCGATGAATGTTTAGGTGGAGTTTTGTTTATTGATGAAGCTTATTCCTTGGCCAATGGTGATAGAGAAGATAGTTATTCCAAGGAGTGTTTGGATACATTATGTGAAGCTTTGAGTGACCATAAAAATGATTTGATGGTTATTATCGCAGGATACGAAGATGAATTGAATGAAACTTTTTTTAGAGTAAATAAGGGTTTAGAATCTAGATTTATTTGGCGATTTACTATGGAAGAATATTCATCCAAAGAACTAATGGATATATTTAAGAAAAAAGTCGGTGATATTGATTGGAACTTAGAAAATATCGATGAAAAAAAATTACAAAAATGGTTTGAAGATAAAAAGTCAAATTTTAAGCATTTTGGTCGCGATATGGAACTTTTATTGACTTATGCGAAAATTGCACATGGAAAGCGTGTTTATACAAAACATAGAGACTTACGTAAAAAAATCAGTTTTGATGACATCAAAAACGGATATGATGTATTTATGAAAAATAAAAAAACGAATAAAGAACCCGTCTTCATTAATAGCATTTATATTTAGTAATTTACATACATATATATATACATACAATATATGACAGAAGACGACGTTAGATATTTTGTTATAACAGCTGGAGCGACTGGTTCTGGCAAAACTGGATTAATCGAAAAAACATTTAACCATTTGAATATTAAATACAATGAAAATAGTAATTTTCAAAAAATATTAGTTGATGATTTAGTAGAAAATGATACTGGATACAAAAAAAAAGTAATGGCTATTATTGAAAAAGTAAATAATGGATGTAATGAAGATTGTCAAAAACAAAAATATAATAATCCTGATGAAAAATTATTAAACGAGTTTTCTAATGCTTATTTTCAAACAAGAAAAAGTAAAGGTTGTTTAGGTTCAGATAACTTTTCATGTGATGAATTGAATGATGCAAATTTGATAAATTCAGAAAATCAATTGAAACACGTTATTTTTGAAACTACTGGAAAAGATATTCCAACATGGTTATTAGATGAAAAATGGATAAAATCTCAATATAAAGTAGTTATTTCTTATTCATTAGTTGAATTTGATAAATTAGTAGAAAGAAATAAAAGTAGAGCGTACGAATCTATAAAAAATTTCCAAAATGATTATAAAAAACCTGCTCCTAGATTACCCGATATAAGCGAACAAAGTTTCAAAACTGTATTGGCAAATATGAAAACTACATTAGAAAAATTATACAATTCGTGCATAAACGCTGAAAATCCTAAAAACACTGAAATATGTGGTTCTATTCCTATTCATAGATTATTAATATTTGACAATAATGGCAGTGAACATAAAAATATTTTTGATAGTAATAAAAATACTAAAGAAGATTTCAACAATATTATCAATAATAAAACATTGTTTATTGATGACAATATAAATGGTGGTAACAAATCTAGAAAAAAATACATAATTAAAAAAACAAAGACAAGGACAAATAAAACAACAAACAAAAAAACAAAAAACAAAAAAATAATCGTTAGAAAATGATTTTTTATAAATTCCTAATAAATTTAGGAATTTATAGATATTGTAATAATTTTCTTTTCGATGTATGTAGATATAGTATAAAACAATTTATAAATAAAATCAAAATGAGTGATAAAAAAACTTTGAATATCAATCCAGATTTATTCTCATTTTCAAATAATACAACTAGAAAAAAACGGTCAAAATCCGATACTAATGGAATAAAAATAAAAACAAGCGCAGCAAAAAAAAAGGATGATACATTGAAAAAACGGTCAATTTTGAAAATGATACGACAGCATCAAGAAGACCGATATAAAAAAATATTTGAAGATGACAACAGTTTGAAAAATACAAAAACAACATCCATTGATAATCAATTCAATAAAGAATTTAAAGAAGCCAAAGCATTTTTAGAGAACTTGAGCGATAAAAAAAATGAAGAACAAAAAATAAAAAATCATACTCTGAAACAATATCCAAACAACAACATGAATTCAATGTTATTTTCACCTACAATTGATACACTCACTCCTATAAATAATATAGTTACCACAAATTTGACAAATACACCTTCTATAAAAATAAATACATTACAACAACCAAAATATGGATGTTTGAAAAATGGCTCACTTCCAACTTATCGAAATTTTATGAACCAAACAAGAAAAAATTTTCCTCTGCAAAATCCAATACAACATAAAAATCAGCAACCAACTATTATAATAGGAGGTTCTACTAATAACACTAGTAACGCCGCCGCCGCTAACAACACCAACGCCAACAACAACCCATTATCATTGATAGGTCACTCAAACGAACCTGTAGAAAATAAAATAAATGATACAATAAACCGCGTTAAACAAATGAATCAAACTGCCACTAAATTACAAGAATTGAAAAAACAAATGCGTCCTAAAAAAATGAAACGAAAGAAAACAAAAAGACGCACCTATAAAATAGGAAAATCAAAAATTCTTCCAAAAGTATCTGTGTTAGTTTCAAATAAAACAATTCGTAATAACATTACAACAAAAAAACAATTATTAAAACAAGTCCCCATTCAAGAAGTAAAGTCTTATCTTATGAAGAGAGGATTTATAAGAATCGGTTCAACTTCGCCAAATGATGTTCTGCGTAAAATGTATGAAAGTGCGGTCATGATATGCGGTGAAGTTCAAAATCATAATCCAGATAATCTTTTGTATAACTATCTGAATGGAGGAGATACATAAAAATATATTATCACAAATGTAAAAAAAGAACAATTTGCAATAATTATATATTGTTTCTTAATTGATTTTTCTGAAATAATAATATCATCATTTTTTTTATTATTGTTATTGTTATTCGATATGGATTTTTTTATTTTATTGTATTCAAAATCAATATTGAGTTCGATGTCTATAAAGTGTCCATAATCATCTTCATCAACCATTCTTATATAGATATACATTATAATATTTTATATCAATTAAATTATTATAATCATTACAATTTTATTTACAAAAGTGCACTTGTAAATGCAGTCGAATATTTATTATTTTATATATTATTTAGTAATTATAATATATAAAATGAGCGGCGGTTTTAATCTAATCAGTAATATAGTTTATAATTTTTATACACATTATTTGATTGATTTTGCGACTAATCAACCACAACTTTCTACTGGCGAAATTGAAAGCGTTATATCTGATATAAATTATGTTTTGAATATTACAAACATAATAGTTATAAGTATTTATACTAATAGTGAAGGAACCGCATTTGCAATTGACAGTAAGGGAAATGCCATATCAAATCGAAATGTTATAATAATTAGTCATGTATCACCCTATGTAAATACTACAAATGGTATTACTAATAATATAAATGGATATATATCATTTTTATTTGATGATAACGCTACGTTCAGAGTATATGATACTGACCAAAGATTTTTTTATTACATAAATGGCGTCGTTCCAAATGATATAAAAATATTAACATAGTAATGTGTTCACAAAAATACAGTTACATATTGATTACTGCATAACACAGAGTCAAATATTTTAGTCAAATTATATATAATGAATATAGTATATAATTTATTACAACATTTTTTTTATGAAGAATATTGGAATGCTACTCTTATGATAATTACAAGTTTTATAATCAATATTATTCAGACAAACGGAATATCTTATATAACAGCCAAAATTATAGATTTTATTCATAAAAATAAAAAGGCATTAGTATACGATTTTTTCAAATATTTTGTATTATTGTCAATAGCATATATAGTATTATACAATTTTTATAAATATTTTCAAAATAAATTACTTACTAAGCTTAGACAATGGATGCGACATCAATTGGTTAAAGCCATGTTAATAATAAACAATGAAAACTTCAGTGAAATCAATTTTACAAAACTAAATTCACCAATCAATCGCATTTCATCAGTAAGTTTCATGGTATTCAATGATTTTATAACATATTTACTTCCAAATGTAACATTTTTGATAATCATATCAGGTTATTTTTTGTTGAAAAATGCTATTTTTGGAGTTTCATTTATTATTGGTAATTTGTTATTGATTGTGTATTTGTATTTTAATTGGGAAAGTATGCTAATATACAACGAGGATTACGAAAAACATGTGAATGACACGGAATCTTATTTACAAGAAATTTTGAATAATATTGATAAAATTATTTATCGTGGTCAAACATTAAATGAAATTGATATATTTTCAGATAAAACAAATAAGGGTATTAATAAAGCATTTGATTTTTATTCAATTACAAGTTATCATGGAACGATAATGAATTGTATTGTTTTTATTATCATATTCTTATCTATAGGATATTTGATTTACCTGTTTTTTAATAAAAAAATTGATTTTACTATTTTCGTTGCATTTTTTACAATTATATTGTTATATAGAGACAAAATGATAACAATTATACAGCAAATACCAGATTTTATAGAATTTTTAGGTAGGTCTGATTCAGTTCTCGTTCATTTCAAAAATATGGAAGATTCTTATGATGTTTTGAAATCAAATGAAAAAAAATATAAATCAATAAACCTGGAATTTAAATCAATTCAATTTGAAAATGTATCATTCAAATATTCGTCAAATAATAAACTATTATTTGATAATTTGAGCATTAATGTCGATATGAATGATAAAATAATTGGTATTCTCGGATTATCTGGTAGAGGAAAATCTACTTTTATGAAATTGGTTCTCAAATTATACAAAACTAACTCGGGAAATATTTATATTGATGGAGAAAATATAAACAATATAGACCCAGATTATATTCGAAGTAATATAACCTATGTAAACCAAAATTCAAAATTATTTGATAAAAAGGTTATTGATAATATGCTTTATGGATGTTTGGACATCGATACTTGTAACAAATACTTAGATAAAATAATGCAATACAAAAAAATAAACGAATTGTATAAAAATGTCGATATTTATAACCAACGTTCAGGCGCTTTGGGTGAAAATCTATCTGGCGGACAACGACAAATTATTAATATAATTGGTGGTCTTGTTAATCCATCGAAAGTATTGATATTAGATGAACCAACGAATGCTCTTGACCCCGATTTGAAGAAAGAATTAATTGGATTAATACGTGATTTCAAAAAATACAAAAAAAGTATTATTATTATTACTCATGATAGAGATGTACATTCACTATTTGACGAAACCGTGAATTTATAAAAAATTTACACCATCTATGGTTCACAGAAATTTATGCAATCTTATGAAAATATTTTTATGAAATGAAATAACTATATAGAACTGTACCTTTTTATTTATAATTATTAATCACATCATAGCGCCGCATAATTTAGACAAAATTATTATATTTTGAAACAAAATTATGGTTTTATATCTTATATGCCTGAAAATAAGAAAAACCAAAAGAAATGTTACAAATATTGTAAATGTGAGAAAGATTGTGATTATTGTGAAATTTGTGTTTTGCGTGGTAAGAAAGGACCTACTGGCAGAACAGGTTCAATCGGTCCAACTGGTCCAACCGGCGAAACAGGTTCAATCGGTCCAACTGGTTCAACTGGCGAAACAGGTTCAATCGGTCCAACCGGCGAAACAGGTTCAATCGGTCCAACTGGTCCAACCGGGGAAACTGGCTCAATCGGTCCAACTGGTCCAACCGGCGAAACTGGCTCAATCGGTCCAACTGGTCCAACTGGCGAAACTGGCTCAATCGGTCCAACTGGTCCAACCGGACCAACTAATATAGTTGGATATGCTGAATATATACGCACTATACAAACACCAAATAATTCAATTCCGCCAGGAACAGCTTTTACAATAGATACAGAAGTTTATAATACAGTTCCATCATCAATTGTAGCTAGTGTTGGTGCAGGTGGAACTGTTTTTACACTAAGTGTTGGCACCTATATTATTGATTATGAAACAAGTTTGTCTTCTGCGGGGTCAATTGCCATTTATACAGGTACAACGGCCGGGACATTAAGCATAGACCCTAATACTATATCAGGTTCAACTACCGCTACTACATGGATACATGGACGTTCAATAGAAGAAGTCACAACTACTTTGGTTATTGCAATTTCTTCTGTTGTTGGAACAGCCGATGTGACAACCGCTGGAAATTCAACACCTTTTTTAATTCGATTAACAATATTGAAGATTGCATAAAAATAATTTATAAAAATATATAAATAGTTTTTCATAATACTATTTATGTCAAAATCAAAAAAAACATCCGCACCAACAAAAGATCCAGAAACCGGAATTTATTTTGAATATTTTAATCAAACCAAAAATTATCAATCGCAATATGGTAAAAAAACAGTTGTTCTTATGCAGGTCGGTGCATTTTTTGAAGTTTATGGTATAAAAACTGCAAATAATAATATTATTGAAAGTATTATCGACGAGTTTGCTGATGTTTGTCAATTAAATATATCTGAAAAGAAAATTTCATATGGCGGCGGTCAAATTCTTATGGCAGGTTTTCGTGATTTTACTTTGGAAAAATATATTTTGATATTGACTGATAATGGGTTCACTGTGCCAGTTTTTGTACAAGAAAAAAACGGTAAAGACGTTACACGCAAATTAAGTAAAGTGTATTCATCTGGAACCTATTTATCATGTGATACAGATAGCTCACCAAAAATTATGAATCATGTTATGTGTATCTGGTTAGAAACATACAAATCATTGTCTAATGGCAATCGAGATATTATTGTTTATGGTGTTTCCGTTGTTAATAGTTTTACAGGAAAATCATCCATATTTCAACACGAAACATCATTTTTTTTGAATACAACAACTTTTGATGAATTGGAACGATATGTTTCTATTTATTGTCCTAGCGAAGTTATTTTATTGAGTCCATTTCAAGAAAAAGATGTACAATCCATTATTCAAATGACTGGAATCCAATCACAAACGATACATTTAGTTAATACAATACCATCTGATTCTCAAAACAAAAAGGAAATAGAAAAAATACAACGGTGTTCAAGTCAAAAATATATAAAACAGATAATTGCTAATTTTTTCGGTGAAGAATCATATGATTTATGTGCCGAATTTCAAACATATAATATTGCAACACAATCCTTGTGTTTTTTGTTGAATTTTATCCAAGAACATAATTCATATTTAACTAACAAAATTGCTATTCCCGAGTTCAATAATACATCAACTAGAATGATTCTTGCAAATCATACCCTTTCGCAATTGAATATCATTCATGATATGAATTCGCAATCAAAGTCTGGACAATATTCGTGTGTTTTGTCGTTTTTGAATAAATGTTTATCTTCGATGGGTAAACGTCGTTTCCAATATCAATTATTGAATCCAAATTACGACGAAGATTGGCTTAATTTGGAATACAAAATGATTGCTGAGTTTATGAATGATAATTATTGTTTAATTGACATATTTCGTAAACAACTCTCTGGCATTCGTGATATTGAAAAATTATGTAGACAAATAGTAATCAAAAAAATATATCCATCTTCTATTGCACATTTGTACAAAAGTATCGAGAACATTCGACAAATAAATAATTGTTTATTTGAATTACCCAATGTTTGCCAATATTTATGTAATGAATTCGAGAACTTCTATAATAATGATTCAAATTATATTATTAATACTTGTAATAAATTAACTGAATTTATTGATAAAAATTTGATAATTGATTCGTGTAAATCTATTTCTTCGATGAGCAGTTTTAATGAAAACATCATTCAAATCGGCATTTCATCGCCATTAGATGATATAGTTTCCAAATATACTGAGAACCTAGATAAATTTAATAAAATTAGACAGTATTTCAACGAACTGATTCAATCAAACGAGAATTCTCCTGATACTGAATATATAAAAATACATGAAACAGAAAAATCGGGTGTTTGTTTACAAATTACCTCGAAACGCTCCCTCTTGTTGAAAAAAATAATAGAAAATTCAAAGAGTCCTATTGCCAATATTGATGAAACTCTAAAAATTCAATTGAAGGATGTCAAATTTACAAAAGCATCATCCAGTGATACAGAGATATCATTCAAAGAATTGGATGACATATGTAAAAATCTTTTGAATTATAAAAACCAAATGAATGTATTAATAGGTCAGGCGTATATGCAGTTTTTAGGTATGTTAGAAAAGAATTTTTATGATGATTTGGAGAACTTGGCTTTTTTTGTTTCAAAAATCGATGTTTTACAATCAAAAATATATATTGCGAAAAATTATAATTATTGTTGCCCAATAATCCAAAACTCTGACAAATCATTCGTTGATGCAAAAGAACTTCGTCATTGTCTAATTGAACATATTCAACAAAATGAACTTTATGTCACCAATGATATTTGCCTAGGGAAATCAACGGATGGTATTTTATTATATGGGACGAATGCAGTCGGTAAAACAAGTTTGATTCGAGCTCTGGGTGTTGCTATCATAATGGCACAATCAGGGATGTATGTCCCATGTTCACAATTTGTTTATAAACCATATACTGCAATCTTTTCTAGAATTCTTGGTAATGATAATTTATTCAAGGGCTTATCAACATTTGCTGTAGAAATGACGGAATTGCGTATTATTTTGAAAATGGCTGATGAAAATAGTTTGATTTTGGGCGATGAATTATGCTCTGGAACAGAGACTGAAAGTGCTCTTAGCATTTTTTCAGCAGGTTTGATAACATTGAATAAGAAAGGTTGTTCTTATATTTTTGCAACACATTTTCATGAAATAGTAGAATACGAAGAAATACGAGAACTTTCAAAATTAGCGTTGAAACATATGTCTGTTTTGTATGACAGGGAGAATGATTGTTTGGTATACGACCGTAAATTAAAAGATGGGTCGGGACCAAGAATATATGGGTTAGAAGTTTGTAAATCACTCTATTTAGATAATGATTTTTTGGATTTAGCGTATCATATTAGAAACGAGCATTTTCCTAATTCACGTGGAGAATTATCGAGTCCAACAACTATTTATAATTCAAACAAAATAAGAGGACTTTGTGAATTATGTGGTGAAACAATGGGAGAAGAAACACATCATTTAAGTCCACAGAAAGATGCGGACGTAAATGGATATATAGGGACATTTCATAAAAATCATAAAGCAAATTTGGCTTCAGTTTGTGAAAAATGTCATAATAAAATACACGAAAATAACGAAAAATTAGTTAGAAAAAAAACGACGAAAGGATTTGTCTTGAAAAAATAATATCAATGACGACAATTACCATAACATTTACCTTGGTAATAATGGAAATCGCGATTTGGAATATAAACATCACTATAATTTGATTTTATAGTAGCTCCTTGTTCATTTCCACTAACGCATTTAGAACCACCTAGTAAAACACAACAAGATGTGGAAGCACAAAGATTTCCATCCATTTTTTGACAGGCTTCTTCTAATAACTGTGGATGGTCTTTGTATTGTGTACATATTTCAACTTTTGATTTGGAAGAATTATTAACAATTCCAGTAGTTGATTGACCGGTTGTCTTACTTAGATAAACACTATCTTCATAATCAGGAACATACGTAGATGCTGCAAAACGAAAAACACCCGGTTGGTAATATGTTACACTGCCTTGTACATTTGACCTAGGTAATATAACTGTATTGCCACATTGGTCTTGTACGTATATATCTCCACTTTTTAAGTCTACAAAACCATTATCTTTTATAATTTGTGATTCAGATGGATGAAAATCTGTATCTACGTCAGGGAGTTGTTTTGTGTTGTTTGTTTTATTTCCAGAATTATCACGAATTTGATAATTTGAATTATATAGCCCTTCTTTTATATTTAATAAATACATTCCAAATCCTAAACTTACAAAAATCATTGATATCAAAATAATATAGGTCATTGTCGTTTTATTCATCATAGGTTTGTTTATATATTATTAGAAATATTTATTGAAAAAATTGAATTATAAATATATAAAGAATATCATTATAAATATATAAAAATGATTATTCCAATTAAATGTTTTACATGTGGTAATGTTTTAGCAGATAAATATCGTTATTATCAAAATGAAGTGCGTCGTATAAAGTTTTCACAAGGTATCAAACCAGATAAAGTAATATATTTAACTGCGGAAAAAGTGGAAAAAACCGCTGAAGGAACTGTTTTAGATGATTTAGGATTAAAAAATGTTTGTTGTAGAAGACACATGTTGACACACGTTGATATTGAATAATCTAATATTGTTATTTATTGAATTTATCAATATCAATATCAATATTTTTTATACTTTTAATATATATCGATGCCGAAAAATAAAAATAATAAAAATACAAAATCATTTATAAAAAGAAAATCATCTAAAAAATACTCGTTTAAAAATAAAAATCACAAATACAAAGGAGGCGCATGCGAGTGTCAACATGACCGTCTAGCTGGTAAAATGACTGGCGGATATGGCCCTGCTAGTTATCAACCCATTTCAAATGATTATTTTTATACTTATCAGTCAAATCCAAATTTGCTTCCTTTCCCTGCTATAGAAAATAATGTTCCAGATATTTATACAACTGGTGGTAAAAAGTATAAAAATCCAAGAAAATCAAAATCGAGAAAATCAAAATCAAAAAAATCAAAAAAAAATATAACTCAACGTAAAATGATGCATGGTGGTAATATTTTGCCACAGTTTTTGACAAACCATCCATTGGGTAATAATTATGTTCAACATATTGGTGACACACAAGGCGCATTTTTAGGAACAAATATGATTAATGGCATTTCTAACAATAACAATTCGATTACAGATGGTCCTTTACTACATCCAGAACGTGTTTACATTGCATAATTTTTTCATATTCTGCAAATTTAGATAATTTTATTTATTATATAAATCTAATATATAATAAATGGCAGTAGCCGGTTTAAGAAATCTTTGTGCCCCTTCTTATGTTTATTTAGTTGTTTCAATGATTTTTTTATTCATTGTTTTGATTCAAAACTATAGTTATACCGATTTATATTGCGTTGGAAATTACAGTTGTAATGTTTCAAGCACAATGATGATTTTTATCATTAAATTCATATATATATTATTTTGGACTTGGGTTCTTAATTTGATTTGTAGAGCAGGAGCACCAAATTTTGCATGGTTTTTAGTACTGTTTCCCATCATTCTTATGTTTTTGTTAATTTCAATGCTTATGGTTTCTAACACATTAAACTAATACAATTTCTAATTATCTAATTATAATATAAACTGGTATATATTATAATTTATGAAAAATACTAAAAAAATAAATAGTGCTAATAATAAAAAAACTAAAAAAAACCCTTGCGTAAATGGAAACGTGATAAATGAAAATAAAGAGGGGTGGAAAATAGTTCATATTTATGGTAATCCATTTGAACGGGGGATTGCTCATGGGTTTTTGTTATACAAAGAATTGAAACGAGTAATTAAAACATTGTCGTTTATAGTGAAAAAATCATTGGGGATATCTATGACAAAATATATAAAAACTAGTAACAAAGTTATAAAACCTATTTTAATGCGCGAATTTCCTGAATATTATGATGAGATACGTGGAATATCAGTCGGTGCAAAAAAACACGGCGTCGAGGTTTCTGTTGATTTTTTGATATCTTGGAATTCTTATATGAGTTTGTATTCTTATTTCAAAGATGGTTCAGCTATCAAGTGTAGTGCCTTTATTGCTTCAGGTAATGCAACTAAAAATGGTGATATAATCATGGGACATGATACACATACTACTTTCATGGACGGACGTCTTCAAAATATTATTATGTATGTTACCCCAATAAACGGACACCATTTTGTTATGCAAACGTCACCTGGATTCATTGCAAGTGTAACTGATTGGTTTTTATGCTCTACCGGAATTATTGGTTGTGAAACTACTATTGCGAATATTAATTATAAACCTAAATTCGGATATCCGTTTTATTGTCGAATTCGTGAAGCAATGCAATATGGTAATTCTTTGGAAGATTATGACCGCATTATGTCGGACCATAATGCAGGTGACTATGCTTGTTCTTGGCTATTTGGAGATATAAAAAACAACGAAATTATGCTTTTTGAATTAGGATTAAAACAAAAAAATGTCCAACGGACAAAAAATGGTGTTTTTTATGGAATGAATAGTGTTATAGATGACACTATACGCGAAAAGGAAACCACAGATAAAGCCCATGAAGATATAACAAAATCATTGGGTGCTAGAAATCAGCGATTGGATGATTTATTGAATCATAAATACAAAGGAAAAATCGACATCGAAAATGGTAAAATGGTTTTAGCTGACCATTATGATGTATTTTTGAGAAGAGAAGCAATGAATGGCAGGGGAATTTGTAAACACGTAGAATTGGACCCAGAACATTGCTCTTATCCACATTATCCGTTTGGGTGTACTGATGCTAAGATAGTGAATAGTGAAATGGCGACAGAGCTATCGTTTTTGGGTAGATTTGGTTCGGCTTGTGGCCGCGTTTTCAATGTTAAGAAATTTATAAAAGAAAATCCAGTTTATGAGTCGTATGAACCATATTTGGATAATATTCCGAACTATAAGTGGGTTGTTTTGAAAACATAATAATATTCAAATACCCATTAAATATAATTATCTAATTCGTCAATACTTATTCCTGTGTCTAATAGTTTCTGAATTCTTGAAGGGTGAAATGCTTTTTGTATTAATTCTTCTTTGTAAATAGCACATCGTTCTTTTAATGCTTCGTAATCAATTTCAAAGATGGACGGGTTTGCTGATAAAAACAACCACCAATCAATTTTATCTAGATTTTTTTCTAATAAATGAATAGCATTTGGATTTGATGACAAATTATACCAACATTCTTGGTCTAATTTATCTAGATTTTTTTCTATAATAGGAATAGCATTTGGATTTCTTGATAACCTCCACCAACTAATTTTATCTTGATTTTTTTCTATTAAATCAATAGCATTTGGATTTTCTGATAACCAAAACCAATCAATTTTATCTGGATTTTTTTCCAACAAAGGAATAGCATTTGGATTTGCTGATAAATAACACCAATCAATGTTATCTGGATTTTGTTCTAATAAATCTATAGCATTTGGATTTTCGGATAAAGACTTCCAATCAATTTTATTTGGATTTGCTTCTAATAAATGAATAGCATTTGGATTGATTGACAAATTATTCCACCAAATTTTATTTAGATTTTTTTCTATAATAGGAATAGCATTTGGATTTCCTGATAAATACCACCAAGCACAATCATCAATTTTATCTAGATTTTTTTCTATAATAGGAATAGCATTTGGATTTTCTGATAAAATATCCCAACAATGATATTTGTCTAATTTATCTAGATTTTTTTCTATTATATGAATAGCATTTGGATTTCTTGGTAAATGAGTCCAATCAATGTTATCCTGATTTTGTTCCAACAAAAGAATAGCATTTGGATTTCTTGGTAAATGAGTCCAATCAATGTTTTTAATATTAATCCATTGTTTTAGTTTATACATTTTAATTAATAGTTATGTTGTATTTTTACTTATTATAAATTATGTTTATAATGAATCAATTTTTTATATTACACCTTTTAACATTTCAAACGCCTATTTTAATTATTATATAAAGATAATACTTATATATAAAGATAATACTTATATATTATAAATAAATGGATTTTGTTTTTGTATTAGTTTGTGGAAATGAATGGGAGGATATAACTATATTATTGTCAGAGGAAGATGCTATAAATGAATCAAAAAACTACCCAAATAACAGAGTTGAAATTTTTGGTAAAAATAACACTTTTGGATTTACTCCTACTTATAATTATTATAAAAATGGAATACTTGTTAAAAACTCGTAATTTTATATTAGAAAAGAATCGGCGTTTGAAATGTAAAAAGGTGTAAAACATGCATTTTACACAGTTGAAGATTTCAATCCGCAAATCAATTCTCAATTAGTATCATTTATTATTTTCATTTGATTTACAATATCCATTAATTCACTTGTTTCTTCTACTGATGATGTGCCTGTTTTTATATAATTAGGTCTTTCAATATCAACTATCAATACTATCCGTTGTTCATTACTTTTGTTTTCAGCATAATGTAATTTTGAATCATCAAATACTATCCAATCATTCAATTTATGATATTGTATTTCTTCTGTTGCTCCATCATCGTCTGAAACACTAATATATGATTTTGTTAAATCTTTTGGAAGAATTATACCATAATGACATCGTAAAACATTGTTAGAATGCGAGCCCCAGCCATAATGAGGAATCAATTTAGTGTTAGGATTCAACTTTGATATTAATGCGATTCTAAGGTGGGGTATATTTTCTAAAAACTTGGTCAAATTAGGGAATTTAGCACAATTTTTTTTACACCAAATTCCAAATCCGTAAAATGGTATAATTTTCCAATCTCCATTTATTTCTTCACTTTGATATAAATATTTTTCTGGCCAATCTAACCATTCATGTTTAGATATATTAGTTGATAAATTGTTATACAATTCATTCAAAATAACTGAATTATTTATATTTGATAATACAGGATATACCTTTGCATAATCATAAAAATTATCATTCAATTTATTATATTCTAGTGATTGTACAAAAAATATAACTATCAAAATTATAGAAACAAATAATAAAAAATAGTAAACAAACATATATAATTGAAGATGATAATATTTTCATAAAATATATTGAATACAAAATAATATATTTTATATAATAATAACAAATGGAAATAGAACTATGGAAAAAGATTCCGGTAGATGTTTTTATAAATCATATAATGCCATATACTTACAAAAAACAAGATACTAATTTATTGAATGATATTCGCAATTTTGTTTTTGATTACCGAATGATCGTAAATTATTACTTTTTTGATTTGAATGAATACTGTTTATTAGTAGATTTGGTTACATTTTGTACCAATCGTTTATGTAATAATTCAACTATAAATAGTTCAAAAATGTCATTTATTTTTTTTCTTGAACGTAATATCATGTTTCGAAAATTGCGTTTAGGTAAAAAATTTGAATATATTAAATCGAATTTTTATTTCAATTTGCATACAAACACTCAAATGAAAATCAAATTTTTATTTTCATTACTGACACCATCGGAACGAGCGCGTTTTATCAATGAATACATAATTGAATATTACGAATAAAACAATCATTCAAACGAACAATTGAAAAATTGAACAAGAATTATATTTATATAAATT
>Ga0114975_10000357_pt1 | contig 34215 bp, 32 predicted proteins | sample S_130626_EF_Meta_FD_87031 | JGI IMG/M metagenome (GOLD analysis project Ga0114975, IMG submission 87031) | Freshwater microbial communities from Lake Simoncouche, Canada to study carbon cycling - S_130626_EF_MetaG | ecosystem: Environmental > Aquatic > Freshwater > Lake | place: Lake...
ACAAGGCGGGCGAAGGATTGGGATGCCGGGCTGTATGTTTCATACTGTCCAAATCACAATTCGAGACCAACGCAGTAATGATGAGCTTTCCACAAGCCGTAATAGATTTAGTGTGAAATATGCAGGTTAAGGCTGAAGTTCTCCCAAAAAAACGCTCATTGTGAATATCCTCACCAGACTAACGCTCCAACATTTCCGCTCTTTTTCCTCAAAATCTCTTGAGCTACATCCTGGACTCAACTTCATCATTGGCCCCAATGCTCAAGGGAAGACCTCTCTTCTGGAAGCAGCGTGTGTCTTGCTACGGCTCAAGTCTCCCCTCACGCATACGCTCACTGAGGCAATTCGCTTTGGAGAGGAAGCATTTTTTTTAGCAGGAAGCTATGGAGGCAAAGAACTTTCGATGCGCTTTTCACCTGGTGAGAAGGTCAAACGTCTACTCCAGATCGACGATGTCACTCAGCAAGAGACAACAGATTATTTAAGCACAGGTTGTATTGTTTGGTTTGGAAGCGATGATCGAGAAATCATCAATGGCCCAGGAGAGCGACGTCGCCGTTTTTTGGATAGTGCAGGATTGCAACTTAGTAATGACTATAGAAAACACTTGAAATTTTACGAAAAGGCCCTTCGTTCACGTAACTTGGTGTTGCGGAAACAGCGACCTCGACGTGAGGTAGAGGCTTACAATTCGATCCTAATAGAAAATGGAGATGCACTCATGAATCTGCGAGCACATCTTTGCAAAGCCTTAGCACCACAAGCTGCTCAGGCTTGCCATTCTATTTCACAAGAAAAACTAATGCTGCACTACCAACCAGGGGCATCCATGACCATGCGTGAGGCATTAGAAAATTCTCTAGCCAAAGAAATAGAACTCGGGATGACTTTAGTGGGCCCTCACCGTGATGAGCTTCTTATTAGACTGAATGATATTCCAACTGCCACCTTCGGCTCGGAAGGGCAACGGCGTACCGTAGCCTTGTCATTGAAACTTGGTTTAGCCAATTTACTCCACCAAGAAAAATTAACCCCACCACTTCTCTTGCTCGATGACGTCTTTGGAGAACTTGATCCAGAACGTAGAAGTGCTTTACTTGCAGGATTGCCCCTAGAAGCACAAGCTCTCCTTACTACGACTGATATGGAAGGAATAGAACTACCTCAAACAACAACAACTCATTTTTTTGCTCTTAAAGATGAAATATCTGAGCTATCCCTTTTTTAACATCATTTTTTGATGCTTTAAGGCACGCTGGGGAAGAATCTCTTGAATCAATTTTTTCCAACGTTCTCGTGTAGCCTCTTTAGTAAAATTTTTTACCGAGCAAAATCCATTATTAATGAGTCTCGAGCGGAGTTCCTCACTCTCTTTGAGTCTTCGGAGCTGCACAAAAAATTCCTCCAGCGAGGTTGCCACAAGATAGTCTTTACCTGGGTGTCCATCGCAGGCATAGGCCACATCACTTCCTCCAATAAAAGGAACTCCTGCAAGCCAGGCATTGTAGAGCTTCGTTGCTGGTTTATGATAATGGGGTGATTTTGAAAAATCACGAATACCAATCGCACAATCCACTTGACTATAATCATTCCATTCTGAGGGAGGCGCTATTGTAAAAGTAAGCCCAAGCTCTTGTTCCAGCCGATGATGCCATGCCGTTGAAATTAATTCCATGGCAAGATTTTGTTTTTCCCCGAAAAAAACAATGTTCTTAAAACAAGTCCCTCGTTGAGGATTCCGAGGAATCAAGCGGGATTGTGGCCAATGCGGTATAAAAAAAGCATTACGAAGCCTCTTTGCTTGGACCCGATTCTGAACAATATAAAAATGAGCAGTGGGATGGGGTGAGGCATCAGCCACAATATCCACCAAAAAAACATCAGGTGATAATGGGGGATTTATTCCAAAAGTGGGATCAGTAGCAGAAGTAAGAGCAAGCATAATACCACATTTTTTGGGAGCCATGGATAGATCGCAAGGAATGCTGGCCTCTTTCAAAAATTCTACTGTTTGATAAATCCAACTATGGCTACAGGTGAACTCTGTTTCAGGACTGATTTTCCCTTCCCTCCAAGCCTTTAAACACTTTTCTTGAGGTAATAATGGCTCTGGAAGAAAAAAAGAAAGATTTTGCCATGGCTGTTGAAATTCTTCCCATAAAAGAGCTGCAATTTTTTTTCTGTGAAAAGACTCTCGATACCGCGCCACCCAACTCCAATAAAAATTGAAAAGATGGTGATGATTTTTTTCTTTTTTTAGAACAATTTGTTGCCACGCATCAATGATCCCATCTGCTTTCTTTGTGACTTTTTTCCAGTGAAGTGAAAGAGCTTTTTTCTGTTGATAGTACAATTCAAGGCTCTTCAAATAGCTTTCATAGGAATATTCGGACCAATAAGCAAGCTCTCGAGCGGCCTCTCTTTGTTTTCCATGAACCATTGAGGCAACTTCAGCGCGTTTTTTCATTGCTTCCACTGTTGCATTCAGGGCATGGGTGAGGAGCTCCCAAACCTCTTGGGAACTAGCAGAAAAGAGTTCCATGCGATTTATCTCAATATCACAAGCAAGACTTGCAGCATGAGCAGCCAAGGACCAATCGATCGCACATTCCTCCTCCTTTTCCTCGGCAGCTTGGGCGGCCTTGATTCTCCATTGGAAAGCAGAAGTGGCAAAATTAAGCACTCTATTCCAATGATCATGATTTTTTTTATCACTTTCTAATAGTGGTGCCTCACACTTGCGTTGAAAGATAGCAGACAGAAGTGCTGAGTAAGCTACTAATTTGCAACGATAGATAAGCACCTCATCGTCCAAGGAGCGTGTTCCCATTTTAGCAATTTTTTGAGCATATAAAAACCAGCTCTGTGCCTCATCATAGAGGCAATTAGTCTTTGGAGCCTTTTCTAGATATTTTGTTGCTACTTTTTGAACCTGAGCAATTTCATATTCTAAAAAAGGGGAGTCGCTTACCTGAGAAACATTCATCCAATAACGGTAGTTCCAGACAGCTTCTCTCAATTCCTCTTTTTCAAAAAACCAGTATGGAGAAAGAGAAGAGAGGGATTTTTTCTCAAGAGCCTTCGCTAAACGATAACGTACCTCTTGAGTTTTTCTGAGTGCGATGACTCTTGCATTGAAATCCCCTGGATTGGAAGTAAAGAGAATTTCATTTTCGTGACACTGCCTGGAGTAATTTCTAGCAGCATCGGAAGCGATTCTCCAGCACAGGGCGTTACTTTTTTTTCCTTCTGCTAGTGCTCTTAGAATCTCATGAGAATAGAGAGAGAGGCTTTTTTTATTGGAATAAGGCTCTTTTAATAATGAGTTTTGTAATTCAAATGACTTCATGCATGAAAAATTCAAACAGCTTCTTAACCCGGATATTGTATACTAAACGTAACAAGGCTTCGCATGATGAATCATCATATAATATTCAGAGCAAGGTATTTTTTGCTAACTAAAATAGACTTCTTTTGATGAAGGATCAGAGATCATTCTTCTATATTTTTTCTCTGCATAAAGAGCTCTTCTCTGCTGGTAGAGACGAGCAAGAGTGAAGCTTCGCTTGGTTTCGAGCTTCTTGAAATGTTTCCAAAGAGAGGCAACATGCTTAGCACCTTTTGTAGCTATTTCCCACTCTCTATTTGCTAGGGGATAGGATGACATGTAGGCTTCAATGACTTTGGTATAACAGTCATAATAGTGTTCACTCCAAAAGGCAGCGTGATCCGAAAGAATATTTTTTTTCTTTAATGAGGTACTGTTTTTTCGCAGTTGCATTGTCTCCTCTGCTGCATGGAGCAAGTTATTCCAATGAGTAATAAGGCACTGATCTCCTATGGGGAATAATTCAAGCAGTTGAGTGTGAGCCTCTCTAACCTGGGCAGCTGCAGCTGCTGCTAAAGACCACTTTATAGCAGTTACTTCATCCTTCTGATGGGAAGCTTCTGCAGCCTTGATCCTGGCATAAAAAGCCTCCTCTCCATAATGAGCTGCCTCTTTCCAATGATATAATAGAATTTCATTATTCCTCGATCGAGAGGCCTCTACATGAAGATACGCAATGGCTACCTCAACAGCAGCACAGGCGGTTATTCGAAGGTGATAAGATTCTAGCAATGCTCTAGCAATTGATATGTTTTGAGCTTTTTTAAAATAGTTTGCTGCCTCTTCTGCAAAAAAAGAGACCTCTGGGGCGAGAAGCCTATATTTTTCAGCTGCCTGCTGCGTTTGCTCTATTTCGCTCTTCCATAAGTGAACACTTCTGGTCACGGATTGAAGAATCAAAGCAGCATAGCTTTCTGCTATCTCTTCCATTCCCTCTTGATTAAAAATCGATTCCTCAGTCCAAATTTGGCTAGAAACAGGCTGTTTATTAAGATGAGAACGAGATTTTATCCTGGACCCATCAAGATTCGCTATTTCCTCTTCACGATCAGCGTGAAAAATCCGGGTTAATGGTATTTCGTGATTCAGCCCATGAGCTAAAAAGGAACCTGGCAAGGAAATAATCTCGTTAGACTGATTCTCTTTAGATGCATTGCATGCAGCATCAGCAACAATTCTCCAGCAAAGTGCTAAAAGATCACAATGATTTCCCGTAGCTTTAAGAGCCTTATTACGATAAAAAAAGAGCGTTTTTGTCAAAGTTATTATTTTTTAAAATACTCTTGCAAATTTAGTTATTCATACCACTTTTACTATAAAGCCCAGATGAAATATCTGGGCTAGATTTTCTTTTTGTTCCATTCCCTAGCCTAAGTGAGTGTCAGGTCAAGCATTTTGAGTCTTGGGCTTCAAAAATATATCCTTTAAAACAAGATTTTTTCTTGAGTGGAGTAATGATTTTTTTAAAATAGAAAGCCATTTTGGAGTATTCCTTTTCTTTTTCTCCAGATTTAAAGCGACCTCCCTTCATCTTTACCCCTTTACGTTTTTTCATGGACCTTAATAACCAAAAAATCTGGGAACAACTCTCTACCGTCCTTCAGCAACGCATTAGTAGTGATGGCTATCAACGCTGGTTTAGTGATGTTTCTATTTTGAGCTATGATACAAAATCAATTAACCTGAGTGTCCCTAATCCTATTCATCAGTTTTTTATCGAGAGTAATTATTCCGCTCTCCTTTCCTCCTCAATAGAAGAAATTTTCAAAAGCACGCGTCAGCTTCATTTTATACCGCGTGAGCTCCAAGAGCAGGATATCGATCTTAAATCAAAAAATCCTCTACTGCCTCCTTCTATTGCCAAAAAAGCCTCTGCTTCCTTGGGTTTAAATCCTTCCTATACCTTCGAAAATTTTATTGTTGGAGCCAACAATCAATTTGCCCATGCAGCTGGACTGGCTGTAGCTCAAAGCCCCGCCAAGACCTACAATCCTCTCTTTATATATGGTGAAAGCGGCCTTGGTAAAACACATCTTCTTCATGCAATAGGCCATCACATCTTAGCTCATAAAAAGGGAGCGAAAGTCGTCTACCTGCGCAGTGAACAGTTTACGAACGAATTTATTGATGCGATTCAGCATGGAACACTCTTCCAGTTTCGCAAGCGTTACCGACAAGCTGATATTCTCATGATTGATGATATCCAATTCTTCGCTGGAAAAGAGAGATCGCAGGAAGAATTTTTTCATACCTTTGGTGCACTCCATGATGGACACAAACAAATCATCCTCACAAGTGATCGCTCCCCTAGTGAAATTGAAAAATTGGAAAAGCGACTTGTCTCCCGCTTTGAATGGGGCATGACAGCAGAGGTACAGCCTCCTGATATTGAAACACGCTTAGCTATTTTGCACAGAAAAGCAGAGACTCTTGGAATGATGATTGAAACATGGGTGCTCGAATTTTTAGCTGAACATATTCGTACCGATATTCGCAGAATGGAAGGAGCCTTAATGCGCGTGATGGCCTACCAATCACTTAGCGGAAAGCCACTCCAACAACAGGATATCAATCACCTTTTGCGTGATGTTTTTCAAGAACAAGCCCGTAAAAATATTACAATAGATCAAATTCAAAAAAGAGTTGCTGACTATTTCGATATTCGTCTTGCAGATATGTCAAGTAAACGAAGGCAAGCTAGTATCGCCTATCCTCGACAAGTAGCCATGTATCTCGCACGTGAAATGACTCCCTCCACACTCAAGGAAATTGGGGAAGCCTTTGGAGGAAAAGATCACGGAACAGTGATTCATGCACACAAACTTATTAAGAAGCGCATGGATGGAGATCTTCGTTTGAGAGATCTCATGCGCCAACTTGATAAACAATTGGCTCAGTAGAAATTTTTTCACCTCAATGAATTCATTTAAAACAACCACTCATCGATAAGTCTTAATAATTCATAAGCAAATAATAATGATTAGAATGCTACCCTAATATTTTATACTGAATCCTTATGAGTCACCGTTTAAGGCGTATTAATACAAGGCTAGCGAAGGATGGTCATACTGGACTGCAGGAATAGATACCGCCGCAATGATTATCTGAGACCAGCGTAGTTGCCATAGAGCTTTCCACAAACCGTAACAGGTTTAGTATGATACATCGGGTCTCAATCTTTTTTCTTTATTGAAACTATCCTTAGCGCTGCAATGATGATTATTCTTCCTCGATTTTTATCTCCATTTTTCACTCCTTACTCGTTACTTTTTATAAAATGAAATTCACGGTTACCAAACAAGCACTTCTGGATGGGTTGCAACGTATTCAAAATATCATTAGCACTCGTGTCACCCTTCCTATCCTCTCCAACCTTCTTTTAGAAGCAACCGAGCATGGTCTTACTTTAGTAGCCACAGATCGTGAAGTAAGCCTTCGTACTTTCGTAAACGCTATTGTTATCGACAAACAAGGATCAACGACCTTGCCTGCACGTCGTCTTCTTTCCATTATTAGAGAGCTTCCTATTGAGGAAATCTCTTTTGAAACGGATGCCCGGCATATTACTTCCATTCGGAGTGGCGCTAGTTTTTTCAAAATTTTTGGATTACCTAAGGATGAGTTCCCTGAGTTCCCTTCTTTAGAGGAGACGCTAGGTTTTATCATGAAACAAGGGGTGCTCAAGGATGGGCTTCACAAGACCTCCTACGCTATTTCTTTGGATGCTTCACGTTATGTGCTCAATGGAATTCTTTTTTCTTTCAAGGAGGGTTCTCTTACTCTTGTGGCCACCGATGGGCGTCGCTTAGCTCTTTGTGATGCAGAACTAGGTGAGATAAAATATCCAGCAGATCATGAATGTGATTTTATTGTTCCTACAAAGGCGATTAATGAACTCGAACGGTTGCTTTTAGATGAACAAGAAGTACGTCTTTTTGTGGGGGATAATCTTGTAGCTTTTGATCTTGGTGGATCTGTACTAGCTACAAAATTAGTCGATGGAAAATACCCTAATTATCGCCAGGTTATTCCTTCTGAAGCAACGGAGCGCATCACCTTAGAGCGAGAGCAACTGTTACAATCCGTAAGACGCGTTGCTCTCCTTAGCAATGATAGGAGTGGTTCTATTTGTTTTCATTTTTCAGAGCACAATTTGGATATTACTTCTAATACTCCTGAAGTAGGAGAGGCCAAGGAATCCCTCTCTATTGTTTACAAAGGACCGAGGCTTTCCATTGCATTTAATCCTGATTTTCTCATGGATCCTCTTAAAAATCTCAATGATGATTTCGTTGCCCTAGAGCTCATTGATGAAATGAGTCCTGGTGTTTTTAAAATTAATTCTGGTCAACGATTTCTCTACGTTTTGATGCCCATACGGGTTTCTAAGTAATCAGGGCTGAAAAGAGACTATCAAACGTACTCTTTTTTGCTTTCTGTTTTAAATGGCAAAGCACAAAGAATCGTCACCATACTTCCAATAAAAACATACCAAGGCCACGCTATTTCTGGCCACCATGCTGGCATGAAGTGACCAAAATTAATAATTCCAGGAAGTTCTACTTTACCTAAAAAGAGAACACTGGTCATTCCAAGGAACATCGCAATAACGTTGGTTTTATCATTGCCTCGTGTGGTAGTGAGCATACCAACTAAGAAAATACCGAGTAGTCCACCGTAAGTGTAACCTAGGATCCCAATAGCGATAGGAATGATAGTAAGCTGTGGATTCAGGAGTACTGAATAGGCTGCCATCGTACCTACCCCAACCATTAAGATGCCAAAAATCAACGTAGCTATACGGGCAGCACGAATTGAAGCCCTATCATCGGCCATAGGATTCACATAGGGAATATAAAAATCGGTAGTAAAGCTCGTGGCAAGAGCATTAAGGGCAGCAGAAGTGGAGCCCATCATCGTTGCTAAGACACCAGCAATGATAAGTCCCCTCAGTCCTACAGGCATATTATTGACAATGAAATGAGCAAAGATTTCATTATCGGGAATCGTAGGAGCACCTACATGGGAATAATACACAAAGAGAAGAATGCCGACGCTTAAGAATGCTAGCGCTAATGGAATATCTGCAAAGCCACTTAAAATGAGTGAAAGGCGTGATTTTTGGACATTTTTAGCTGTAAGGAGGCGCTGCACCATATCTTGGTCAGTGCCATGCGTGGCCATCGTTAAAAAAGTTGATCCAATGAAAGCTGCCCAAAGAGTATAAGGTTCAGCGAGCATTTTTGAGAGAGCAGCACCAAAGGGGAGTGTTACATCCCAATCGCTTTGGACCCATTTCAGATTTTCCCAACTACCAAAAGTTTCTTTGACAGCGCTCAATCCTCCAATACGACTCAGGAGAAGCCATATTGCTATAATAATAGATCCTATCATGAGGGAGGCTTGGATGAGATCAGTCCAAACAACAGCTTTAATTCCACCAACCATCGTATACCCAGTTGTGATCAGTGTGATGATCAATATACCCCAGAAATAGTGAGCGAGGGTGGTCGGCATTCCAGGATAAAAGTAATGCCAGAGAACCACAAGAATAAGACCTCCTAAATAGAGTCGCACTCCAATACCTAGCACCCGAGTAAAAAGGAAAATAGCACTAGCTGTGTTTTTCGTAGCTGTGCCAAAGCGCACTGTTAAAAATCCATAAATACTTTTTACTTTGTAGCGGTAGTAGGGGGCAATGAAAGTATAGGCGATAATAATACGTGCTAGAACGGTTCCGATAGCAAGTTGAGCATAGAAAAAGGCATGCGTTTTATAGCCTTCCGCCGGAGTTCCAAGAAAGGTAGCAGCGCTTGTCTCAGCTGCTACAATAGAAGCAAGAACAGCCCACCATGGAATGGAATGTCCCCCAAGAGCAAATTCTTCTAGTGTCTTATTGTGCCGGCCAGCATAGAGGCCAATTCCAATAATGACCATGAAGTAGATCAAGACTACACAGGCATCAATGGAAATGGCAAAAGTGGAATGGTTATTCAGGGCAATGCAGAGCATTTTTTAACTATATCAACTGTTATTATAGATGCAAAAACATTTCATGCTCTATCGAAGCAACAAGAGGCTGAGGATCAGATAATGGAGCTAAAGGGCTCCTTGTCTCTACTTTATTAATAGAAAAACGACTCGTATAAGAGCGCAGGCTGGTAATAGCTTCCGTGATGAGACGCTCGGAATCCTGAGTTGCAAGAAGAGAAACAGGAGTAGTCATCGAGCTCATTTTACTTGAAAGATGACGCCAGAAACGAGCAGAACTTTGTGCTAAGAAAGCATACTCTGCTCCATATTGCTGGGCAGTGGAGGTAAGCACAGAAAGTACCTCTTCAAGGAACGGATCCAAAGGTGAAAACCCTGAGCGTACAAGCCACTGTTTGATTGAGGCCTCCGTGCTCCATTGCCGCTGATAGACGATACGTGCAAGTGTAGGGAACCAGGAGAGATGGTGGCAGGGGCCCATTGAGAAATTTTTCTGTAATGTGAGCAGGGGCATCCATAAAAGAAGACGTGCAATATTTTGAGGATAGCGTGCAGCAAGTAGCAATGCCAGATTAGAGCTTAATCCAGAGGCAATGATCGTCATGGGAGAACCGGAGGTAATGCGAAAAAATGCTGCAAGTGCTTGGACCTGAGCTTCGACATTAATAGCAGAACGAGGCCGCTGAGATTCACCAAACCCGATTAAATCAGGAACGATGACCTGGTGGCTATGCGCAAAATAGGGATAAATTTTGGACCATTCAAAGGAAGAGGCTCCCGGAAAGACACCATGCAAAAAAAGGAGAGGACTCCCATTTCCAGAAGTATGGTAAACGACCTCCCCAGAGGAGGTATTAAGCACCCGAGTTGCAAACACAGCTGGTGAAATAGAATCTGGAATATGTTTACGTAAAGGATGACGCCACCCAAAACGAACAGCTAAAGCCAAGGCTCCAATGAGACCGACCCCCAATCCTGTACCAAGACTTATGTTTAATGGAGAGGAGGTTTTTTTACTCTTCATGAATCAATTGCTGAGCCGGCTCTAACTGCACTTCACCATGACCTGCGATGATTTTTCCAATAATTTTTCCACGAAGTTTTTTGGCAATTGCAGTAGCTTCTTTCGAGGGGACAACAAAAACCATTCCAATTCCCATATTAAAAACGCGGTACATTTCTAGAGGGTCAATATTACCACCGTGGCACATGAGTTTAAAAATAGCTGGGACCTTCCAAGCATTGGAATCAATAAAGGCATCGCAATTTTTAGGAAGCACTCTTGGAAGATTATCAATAAGCCCACCTCCAGTAATGTGTGCGGCAGCATGGAGCAGAGCTGTTCCCAAGCCTGCGATCGACTTAAACTCAGGAAGATAAGAGCGATGCACTTTGAGCAGTTCTTTTTCGAGTGTTGTAGAAAGCCCCTGAATTTTACTAGAGAGCTTGAGGTGCATTGTTTCAAAAAGAACATGCCGTGCTAGTGTGTAACCGTTGGTATGAAGGCCATTGGAAGCAAGTCCGATGAGAACATCTCCAACCTTCACACGACTTCCATCCAAAAGTTGCTTGCGATCAGCCACACCAACAATGGTTCCTGCTAAATCATATTCCCCAGGATGATAGAGGCCAGGCATTTGGGCCGTTTCTCCACCTATAAGAGCACAGCTAGCTGCTTTGCAAGCGCGCGAAAGACCGCTAAGAATAGAGCGCACTGTTTTTGGACTTAGGGTTTCTGCAGCAATATAATCTAAGAAAAAAAGAGGCTCTGCTCCGGTCACAAGAATATCATTGATGCAATGATTCACAAGATCGGCCCCAATGGTATCATGACGACCAGTTGCAAAAGCAATCTTGAGCTTGGTTCCCACTCCATCAGTGCTAGAGACAAGGACCGGTTTTTTAATCTTTCTTTTTTTAAAGTCAGGTTGAAAAAGTCCTCCAAAGCCACCGATACCCCCCAACACCTCGGCACCATGCGTTTGTCGAACGATGTTCCCAATGCCCGCCTTGACTCGATTTCCTAGAGCCACATTCACACCAGCTTGAGCATAGGAACTTGAATCAGTAGTTTTAGCAAGCAGCCTGGCAGCAGAGGGATTTTTTTTTCTAGAATTTGAAGGATGAGTCGAGGTAATTTTCATTAAAAATTAAGTAGTCAAGAATATGAGATGAATCATCAGAGTCAAGATCTGCTAAGGGCCCGATAAAAGAAAGAATGTCTGTGATCCATGGATAAAATATATTCATAGCCAATTAGAATAAGAATTTTCTCTTGGCGCTACATGACGCTTTAGAACAACACAGCATCATCAGGGAGAAGATGGGCCTGATTGTGGCGACGCTCCATGATTAATTTATTAAAAGAGGCATCAAAGGGGATGGGGTAATCACCTGTAAAGCAGGCAAGGCAGAAACTTTCTTTGGGAAGGCGTGTCGCTCGAACCATACCCTCAACATCTAAGTAGCCAACGCTGTCAGCTCCTAGGTAGGCACATAGCTCCTCTTGAGAATATTGATTTGCTAGTAATTTTTCAGGATCAGGAAAATCAATTCCATAGTAACAGGCATATCGATGAGGGGGACAACTAATACGCAGATGTACTTCTTTGGCTCCCGCTTCACGAAGATTAATCACACGATTTTTCGCAGTAGTTCCACGTACAATAGAATCATCCACCACCACAACCCTCTTTCCTTCAACATAAGAGTTAATAAGGTTGAGTTTCACACGCACGCTGAAATCACGCACGAGCTGGGTAGGCTGAATAAAAGTACGTCCGATATAATGATTACGAACAAAGGCAGGCTCATAGGGAATATTCAACTCCTCCGAAAAACCAAGTGCTGCATAAATTCCAGAATCAGGAATCGGAACAATAATATCGGCTTCTACAGGATGAAGCCGTGCTAATTCTTGTCCCATACGCACCCTTGCTTGACTCACATTGATATTGCGAAGATTGCTATCAGGACGTGCAAAATAGACATATTCGAAAATACAAAATGATTCTTGGCTGCTCTTAAAGGGGAATTCAGAACGAAGTCCTGATTCATTAATGATGAGAGCTTCTCCAGGCTCCACATCGCGCACAAAGCGTGCTCCAATGAGATCAAAGGCACAGGTTTCTGAGGCTAAAACCCAAGCATCATCGAGCTTCCCCAAAGAGAGAGGACGAAATCCATGAGGATCACGGACCCCAATAATTTCTTTTTCCCCCATGATAACGATAGAAAATGCTCCCTCAAGTTCACGGAGTGCTGCAAGCGGGTTTTTTGTTTCGGAAGAAGCCCCAGGCTGAGCCAAAAGATGTAGAATAATTTCGCTATCAGAAGTCGCTTGAAAAATCGATCCCTTCATCTCTAGTTCGGCACGAAGACGTGCAGCGTTAATCAAATTTCCATTATGGGCAATAGCAATTTGTCCACGACTTGTATCAGCACTTAGGGGCTGTGCATTGAGGAGGTTACTTGATCCCGTTGTCGAATAACGAACATGACCGATGGCATAGGAACCCTTTAATTGATCTATATCTTTTTCATTAAAAACCTGAGAGACAAGTCCCATGCGCTTCACGCTCTGAAAAGGAGTCTTACTGCCAGCATGAGTGACAATCCCGGCGCTCTCCTGTCCTCGATGTTGTAAAGCAAAAAGACCATAATAGGAGAGAAGCGCTGCATTAGGGTGCCCATACACGGCAAATACACCACATTCATGTGAGGGATAGTCAAGAGAGGTCAAAGTATCTTTAATAAGTAAAATGATTTTAAATTAGGTCGTAAACAATATGGCTGATTTTACAATTAATACAATCGGGACCTTTCATTCTTCTCCATACAGGGGGAATGTTTTTGATTAAAAATGGAAGCTTCCTTCCAAAAATGGATTTTCTAACCCGGGTATTTCATACTGATCGTGACGAGCTAGCTACAAAGACTGATGGGGTACCACGGAGGTCGGGAGACCGCAGGGGAGACTGCCCTGGCTTTAAGGGGGCAGCCCTGAAAGGGCGAGACGAGCGGGAGCGAGCGAGTCAACGCAGGCGAGCATTTTGATGTAGGGCTGCATGTGTACATACTGTCCAAATCAAAATGTGAGTCTAACGCAGCATCCATCTGGCTTCACGGCTTACGCAGTAGATCGGTATGAAATATCCGGGTTAAAGCTCATCCTCAAAGGAGAGACCCTCTGTTTTATATTTTTTACAGAACTGAATAAAACGAACACTTGTAATAAAAAGGTAAAAAAGGAATGAAACAACTCCTACATAAATGAGATTTTGATAAACGTAGATCATTGCCAAGTAACCCATGAAAGGAGTAATGAGGCCTAAGAGGATTAAAAAATTATTCTTCTTGGTTAATTGCACTCCTCCATAAATCACCATGAGTACCACTAAGGATATAATCATCATAAATAAATCATGTTTTGGAAGAGTCGTCATAATAAGCCCAAGAATCACAAAAACAATAACTCCATAAACACGTGTCTTTGGCTTAATAGCTCCCATACTGATAGGTGCAGCCATATAACCTAGAAGATTGTAACCTGTAACCACAACCATGAGAGACGACCAGCTTTCAGCATTCCAGAGAACAACAGCAATCATCACCCAATTAATGAGCAGAGAACGTCTGCAAAGATTATAAATAGGATTGAGTTTTCCTATAGACCATTGTGGCATCTGACCTTCTGCAGCCATGGCATAAAACATTCGAGCCGAACCTCCAAGATAGGCATATCCAGTACCTGAAGGGCTAATGACACTGTCAGCCATTAGTAAAATCACAAGAAAATGGAGCCCTAGGAGTATTGCTAGATTTAATAAGGGAGAATGAAAATTCAGCGAACTCCATCCCGCTTGTAACATTTCGTGAGGAACAGCTCCCATAAAGGCAAGTTGTAATGCCATATAGACAAACATTACGATGACGATCGAAAGCACGATGGAGAGGGGAACATTTCTTTTTGGCTTTTCTATTTCACTAGCAAAGGCCACGGCTAACTGAAAACCGTTAAAAGAGTAAATGAGACCAGCTCCTACAATCGCACCAAGAGCCGATCCAGCAGTATAGACATAATGAGAGTCTAATTGAAAATTACTTGTATCAAATCGTGCAATAAGAAAAAGAACGATCGTAAAAATGGGGGTAAAGATTTTTAATGCTGTGACGATATTATTTACTTTGGCAAGTAATTTGATTCCGTAAAAATTGACAATTAAGTATAAAAACAAAATACCCAGAGCAAACAATTTTCCATAAATCGTTAACCCATGATCATTCATGAGATCGGTATTTTTAAGAGCAGCGGATAAATATTGAGTAGTAGCCTGCGCTTCAGTAGCAACACAAACCATAATGCCAAACCAGTTAGCAAAGGCAAAAGGCATTCCAAAGATGGAATTATGAGACAAGGCACTTGAGCGTGTAGTAGCACCACGGACTGGAAAGACGGAAACAACTTGAGCCAAGCAAAGCCCTACAGGCATCACAAGTAGGGCAGCTAAGAACCAGGCAAGAAAAGAATAATTTCCAGCAAGTTGAGCATTGAGCTGTGCACTAAAGAGCCACCCAGATCCGACCATTGCCGTCGCACTTAAGGCGGTAGCGCTCAAAAGGGATATTTTTTTGTGGTTCGTTTTTTCAATCATAAAATTTCTAAGTTCATCAGGAAAATGGCAGCTGACGATGAATCCAAACGCGCTAGCCTGAATAATTTATACTAAATCATCATGAGGCGCCGTGCAAAGCTCATTAATACAAGGGGGGCGAAGGATTGTAATGCCGGACTGTATGATTATAAGAACCATGAAGCTATTCAATTCTGATTCAGTATCAAACAGACTTTCTCAAGCCACAGAAGAATTTGTATAAAATATGCGGGTCTACCACGAGTCAAGCTGATTTGATTTTATGTGTTGTTTATTTCTGTAGCTCACCTTACTGAAAATCTATTTTTTTTCTTAGCTACTAAAGTGCTGCGAGATTTTGATGGTTTTTCTACTTTTTTTGAAACTACTTTTTTAAAGGGTACTTTTTTAGAAGAGGCACTCACTTTTTTCTCGCGCGGTTCAAACTCAAAACTGACTTTATTGGCCTCTAGCTTGAGGTAGGCAGAAAATTTACGTCCTTTTTTAGAGACAAAGCCTGGAATCAAATCTGTTTTTCCAGAACTGAGGAGTTTAGCTGCTTGCACGGGAATGATCTCTCTTTGGAGAATCATCTTACCTATACGAAAGGAACATCGTTCCTCTTTTTCTAATGAGCGATCACAGACATAGGCATTCATTCCAATTCGAACAACCCCTTTTTTACAGAGGGGGCAATCTCCTACAGATTCTGCAGCGCGTAGAGTTTCAAGAGCAGCGGGATCATCCTCACGTTCACCAAAAGAAAATTTTGTTTTTCCTTCTTCATCTAAAAGAATGGTGGCTGCAAAAAGTTTTCCAAAACGACTTCGGAATCCTTCCAGAGGACCCACCTGTTTGTTTTCAAGTAATTCTCGGACTTCTTCACGATTAAGGGGACGACTTGCAACCGATTTCCAAACGCTTAAACCGCAACCACGGCATTTGAATTGGCGTATGTTTTCTTTGAAAAGACCTTGGCCACACTGAGGACATTGCACCTCCAGGTCAGGAAAAACTCCTGTATCTGCATCGTCATGAAATCCTTTAGCTTTTTCAATAATATCCGAGGTAAATGCTCGTATCTCTTTCATGAATGCAGGACGCTCTATTGTTCCAGCCTCCATTGCTTTGAGTTTGAATTCCCATTCACCAGTCATCTCCGGTGAAGTTAAAACGGCAATACCCATATGCCTCAAAAGATGAATCAAGGCCATTCCCTTGCTAGTTGGCGTGAGCTCGCGTCCTTCACGAAGAAGATAATTATCTAGAAGGAGGCCTTCAATAATAGCAGCACGCGTTGCAGGCGTCCCTAGCCCACGTTGACTCATTGCATCACGCAGCTCTTCATCCTCCACAAATTTTCCAGCTCCCTCCATCGCACTTAGCAATGTTGCCTCAGTAAACCGTGCTGGAGGTCGCGTCTGAGCCTCGTGCATTTCGACATTAATAGTTGAAGCAGCTTCTAATGTTCCTTTCTGAGAGGCAACCGCTACGAGCCTCTTATCTTGGTTTCCCTCTTCAGCTTCTAGCTTCTTTCCATAGACTGCTAACCACCCGGGATCGGTAAGAATTTTACCTTCACTTTTAAAATGCTCCCCCTCCACTGTTGTGATACGTGTGGTCACATCAAAACGGGCTGGAGGATAAAAAACAGCCACAAGTCGCTGGGCTACCATCTGGTAAATCTTGGCCTCCATCTCATCGAGCTTTGCTATGGAAGCTCCTGTAGGAATGATAGCATGATGGTCCGAGACTTTTTTATTATTGAACACTTTTCCTGTCTTCACGAGCCATCCTTTTTCTAGCAAGAGAGCTGCGTGTGCATGAAGTTCGCGGTCTTCTAATTTTTCTAATGCCTTTCGCACTCCAGCAATAGTATCCTCAGGGAGATATCGAGAATCAGTACGAGGATAAGTCAATACTTTGTGATGTTCATAAAGCCGTTGCGCCAGTTGCAGTGCTCTCTTGGCACTGAGCCCAAAGCGACTGTTAGCTTCACGTTGCAAGGTCGTTAAATCGTAGAGAAGTGGTGAGGCTTGGGAGGTAGCTTTTTTTTGCTCCTCGATTGACCCTGGTTTTCCTTGGCATTTGACACAAATGGCTTCTGCTTGCTCTCTCTCCCAGAGGCGTTCTGGCTTGCGATCCTCCTCTTCTCCTTTTTTGAAATTAGGGTCAAACCACCTTCCTTCATAGGTTCCTGCATCTACTTCAAATTCTCCATGAACTTCAAAATAGGTCTGAGGATCAAAAGCACGTATACGCTCTTCTCTCTCGGCCAAAATCGCGAGTGTCGGAGTCTGCACGCGTCCTACAGGAGTGAGCTGAAAACCTCCACCACCGGAATTTAAAGCGGTGAGAGCTCGTGTGCTATTAATTCCAACAAGCCAATCACTCTCTGCTCGGCAGAGTGCCGCATCTGCTAAATGTTCCATCTCCTTGGCCTGACGTAGATGAGCAAACCCCTCCCGAATCGCATCAGGGGTCATCGATTGAAGCCATAAGCGTTGAACGGGCTTCTTGATTCTAGAAAGTTGTATGATGTTATGGAAAATGAGTTCTCCTTCACGGCCGGCATCACAGGCATTGATCACCGAGGTAATATCGGGACGTTTTAATAATTTTTTGACCATTGCGAATCGATCTGCAGAACGAGCAATCGGCTTGAGATCAAATTCTTCAGGGAGGATTGGTAATGTTGCTAGCCCCCAAGGAATTCCTTTTCCGTGAGTCATCGAACTTGGAAGAGAAAGCTCTACAAGATGACCTACAGCAGAGGTAATGAGGTAATTGTTCACCTCAAAAAAATCGACCTTACCAGCCTTGACTTTACCGCCAAGAGCCCTTGTTAAGTCAGCTGCAACACTCGGTTTTTCTGCGATAACAAGAATTTTGGACATGAAAATGAAATAGAGCTTTTGTTTCTAATGATGCTTTATACTTACCAAAGAATGTTAGGAGATGATACACTGAAGCTCTCAAGGTACGAATGGACAAACCTACGAAAACTAAAGAACTATGCAAGAAGGACCTACTCTTCATCTAAAGTGATGTAACTGCAGGAGGGTATTGGAAATCTAGGATTAGAAGCAATTTTAATTTTAATCTTGACTCTTGTTTTTGCTGCTTCCTCTTAAGAATTGCAATGCATGGACATTAAGAATAATGTCGCAAAGAATTATAATTTTCGTTTATTAATCAGTTTCCTCTTTAGGCCTCACCAATACTAGTTTTACCACTCGCTCTTGTTCCCATAATTTAATGAATATGATCTCAGAGGCTTATCTCTCTCTTCTCGAAGCACTCCGTGTTAGTTGTAAATTACCAGAATTCCCAGATCCGCTTCCTTCAACTCAACTCGATTTAGAGTTGGAAAACGGACCTACAGTTACTATCGATTTTGAAGAATCAGGCGAACTTGTGGTCATTTTTTCTCAAATTGGAACTTATTCTCCTGAGCAAGAATTAGAAGTTTTAAGAAAAATTGCAGAAGCTAATTTTCTCTGGACATCTAGTGGTGGAGCGACTCTGAGTGTTCGTCCTGAAATTCATACAGTCTACCTTGCATATCAAACACCTGCCTCCAGTTTAACTGGTCTCGACTTTATTCAACGTGTTGAAAAATTCGTCGAGATAGTTCTTCAATGGCAGCACACTCTCTCTCAAGGCACTCTTGAAGAACCCCTCAATCAAGATACTAACGAATCCTCTTTAAACCCATTAGAAGCAGAAAAAGAGACGGCGCTCCCCACGCCCGGCAGTAATAATTACATTCTGGGATAAACACTCCCAACTAACCTGAATAGTTCTTACTGATCGTGACAAGGAGGTCGTGAAGCCAGATGGATACTGCGTTAAATTTTCCGTTTCCCTTCAGGTTATTAGGATTATTGAGTTGCATGACGGAGCAGCCGTTTTTCCCATACTTGAGAAGCCGTTTTAAGACGCGTGAGTAGATAGTAAACAGTTTGGCTGCGAGCACGAATAAGTTCTGCTCCTACAATTTTTGGAACAAAATCTTGGGGAATTGATTGTAGCTCTTCTGAGGTGATTCCATTGAGCCCTTTACACAAAATAGAACTCATAGCACGTGTTAAGGTTTGAACATGAGGGCCTAGTTGAATCTTAAAATAGTATCTTTGATTCTCATCCATCTTAAGATAGATACCAACGGAATCAGTGCATTCCTCATCTTTTCGGACGTCTTCAAAATCAAAAACTTCTCCTTCTTTTGGGGAGTAGTTTTTGGATTGATCAGCGTAAGCAATGAGGGTCTCCCTCCGTTCTAATTCTGATAAACTTTCAAAAAGAGAAATAATATTTGCTAGTTTTTTAGGATAGTGACTCATAAGAAAAATAGAGAGTTGCTGCACAATTCATTCATCAAGCACGAGCCACTGGATATTCATCACTGAAAGTCTGATGTATAAAAACTGTTGAGGGTTTGTTGCTCTTGTTGGAGTAGACTCATGCCTTGCAGTGACCCATTAGCCATGATTTTCTTTTTTTTCTATCGGGGCTCCAACACGATTTCCCCACTCCGTCCAGGAACCGTCATAATTACGAACATGAGAAAATCCAAGAAGATAGGTTAGCACAAACCATGTATGGCTAGAACGCTCTCCAATTCGGCAATAGGCGATGACATCATCCTCTAATTGAAGCCCTAATTCCTGCTGATAAATTTTTCGTAATTCTTCTGCAGATTTGAAGGTCCCATCCTCATTGACTGCACGCTTCCATGGAACACTATGAGCTCCTGGAATATGACCACCTCGCAAGACCCCTTCTTGTGGGTAATCGGGCATATGAGTAATTTCTCCAGAAAATTCTCCAGGAGAGCGAACATCTATAAGAGGACGTTTCTGGTGACTATGAACTAAGGTATTTTCAAAAAAAGCTCGAATCTCATCATCAAGGCGTTTCAAAGGAATGGAATAGCTAGAAGGGGTTCTTTCTGGAAGATCACGAGTCAAAGGACGTCCCTCCGCTATCCACTTATCACGCCCTCCATTCATCACTTTGACCTTGGTATGGCCAAAAAGACGAAAAACCCAAAGCGCATAACAAGACCACCAATTGGACTTGTCACCATAAAAAATAACTGTGGTTTCTGGAGTAATTCCATGACGAGAACAGAGTGCTGCAAAATCTTGAGGCTGGATATAATCTCGGATTAGCGGATCTTGCAAATCACGTCGCCAATCAATATGAACTGCACCTGGAAGATGACCTGTATCATAGAGTAGAATATCTTCATTGCTTTCTACGATACAAAGCGAAGGATCGATTAAATGATCAGCTAGCCACTCTGTTGATACGAGTGCCTCTGGGTGAATGTAGTTAGAATTAGGAAACATAGTTGAGATTCAGTAGATGATTACATAGTGATTCTCTATTGCCAAGGAACAATAAAAAACAAACTAGAAGAACAGGCCCATTCAACCTAACAACGTGAATGGGAAGGGAAATAAGGTTATAGCAGGGTGCAGTGCTAGGAACGAGCCCACAGATGCACGGGAAGAGGCATCCATCTGACTTCTCGGCTTAGCCCGCCTATTTTATACTGGTTCATCGCGAGGCGCCGCGAATCCTGATGCAGAAACCACAGGCGGTAGGGAGACCGCGGTGGAGACTGCCTTGGCTTTAAGGGGGCAGCCCTGAAAGGGCGAGACGAGCGGGAGCGAGCGAGTCAACGAAAGCTATTGATTACCTAATACTGCAGAAGAAATTTGAATCTAACACAGCAGAGATGAAGATCTTTCAAGGCGCAGTGGAAGTATCCTGAAGTAAGCAAGCAGCCTCATTACATTACTTGAAACAATCTCAATCGTTTTCAAGAGATTGAATGACTATCTTTTTTTCTTAAGAAGAGGAAGTCCTGTACGAGTATTCTCAGAAACTTCGTAACCTTCTGGAAGCTGATCAATAGCATCTTTACCCGCAACACCTGCAAAGTAGTAAAGAGTTACCTTTTGTCCACCTTTGAGTTCTTGAAGGCGAGAATGCAGAAAATATGTTTTTCCACTTTTTTTACTGATGGCGCTAAATGACATAATGTATTTCCTTTCTTGATATAGAATGCAAATTAATTGGATGAAATAATCCCAGCTTTCAAAAGCGTAGCATAAGCACCACGTTTAGAAATTGTTTTTAAAGCCCGTGTTGTTAGTTTCACAGTTACAAATTTGTTGAGCTCAGAAACCCAAACACGCTTTGTTTTTAAATTAGGAGTAAAATACCGGGCTGTTACTGCGGTAATATGCATGCCGATACCCCCTTTTTTCTTAGCAAGACCTCGACGATGGATTTTAGAACCGCGAACAGGGACGGATTGGGTAATGGAACATTTACAAGACATAATAGAACGGGTAATACTGAATTCTCACCCTCCTCTTAGTCAAGAACTTTTCTTAATAAAAATATTATGTTCTCTTAGAACAGACCGCTGATATTCCACTAGTTGGCTAATTCCCTCTCTCCCGTAAGCAAGCATGCTAGCAAGTTGATCGTTATTAAACACATTTTCCTCACCGGAGGCTTGAAGCTCAATAAACTCTAGAGACTCATTCATAACGAGATTTAAATCGACTTGGGCATCTCTATCTTCCAAGTAATCCAAATCTAGAACGGCCTGGGAGTGAACTATCCCAACACTCACAGCAGCTACAAGTTTTTGCATAGGATGGATAGAAATTTCATGACGCCTAACAAGGTGCTCACATGCTAAGGCCATAGCAACACTGGCTCCAGTAATAGCAGCCGTACGTGTTCCTCCATCGGCCTGAAGCACATCACAATCTACAACAATTGTGCGTGATCCAAGCATTTCTAAATCAATTGCGGCTCTTAACGAACGGCCAATCAAACGTTGAATCTCGATAGAGCGTCCATCTACCTTACCTCGAGCCGAATCACGATTTTTTCTTGGAACGGTAGAATAAGGGAGCATGGAATATTCTGCCGTTAACCAACCACCTGTAACCCCTTGTTCTTTCATCCAACGCGGAACACTATTTTCAATATTGGCAGCACAAATCACTTGTGTATTTCCAAAAGAGATGAGAACTGAACCCATAGCTCGAGGGGCAATATCTACTTGAAAAGTAATTTTTCGAAGAGCATTTCGTAATCGGTTTTGGAATCGGGAGAGTAATGGTATCATTTTTTTAAATATGAGGTCTCGATGAACGTTGGAAACAATCTATTGTGAATCACTGCCTCACTAGCATTCTCCATTCTACCTAAAAAAGGAATCGCTATCATGTCTGCACAGGCACCACTGCCTAGCTCTCCAAGCCGTCCTTGCATAATAATAGCAGCAGCAGGATAGAGCGTGACCATTTTCAAAACTTCTTCTGGTTCTAACTCAGGGGCTGTAGAAACCAGTGATTGCATTTCTTCAAAAAGATTGAGTGAATCGTTACTTGCTAAGCTATCAGTGCCAAGAAGAATGCGATATCCATTTTGATAAAAAAACTTCCAATCAAAAGGAGGACGGCTAAAAAAATGGTGGGTTTTAGGACAATGAATGATGAAAAAGTCATTGCCACGTGGGGCAAGTAACAGACGATCTTGATTACTCAGAAAATTCATATGCACAAGCATTGAACCGCATGGCAATAAATTATTTTTTAAAAGTGTTTGCACAGCAGTGGAAGATCCACAGTCGGTCATATCCCGTTTAAAATTCTTTAAAAATTCAAAAAGGGAGCCCTCTCTTTTTGTGAACATTTCAATTTCTTCTTCAGATTCTGCAAGGTGGGTACAAAAAGGGAGCTCATATTTTTGAGCAAGCTGAAAAGCATCTCGGTAGAGAGATTGGGAACTTGTGTAGGGAGCATGCGGTGAAATACCAAAATTGTTTTGGATGGATCCTTTCTTTTTTAAAAATTGCTCGGCAGCAAATAGTCCCTCCTCCCCTTGTTTGCTTCCACGAATATCCATGATCTCGATAAATTGCCATAAACGGATAGGAAGCAAGGGAAGCTTAGAATGGAGATCAGGAAAGGATTCAATATTACAAAGAGTAGTGCATCCCCAGGAACGCAACTCCTGGGCTCCCTCCACAATCGCTCCTAAGAAATCCTGTTGGGAAAGCGAACTTTTGATTTTGTTGAGTTGCTCCATCCACTCTGTAAAACTAGATCCTGATGTTAACTGACCTCTCATCATTGTATAATCAAGATGAGCATGAGCATTAATAAGTCCTGGCATGAGAATCACCTCTCCAAGATCGTGGCAAAGAGAACCCAAATACCTCCCGCGTAAATCGTGATATTTTCCAATAGCAATAATGATTCCTAGTCGTACGACAACCGCCCCATCCTCCACAATGGGGGCTGTTATTGGCATGACGTAACGTGCCCGATAAATGGAACAGTCTTCCCTTTTCGCACTCCTTGCAGTTGCTCCCATCATAAGTTACTGATCCATTTGAGTTGCTTTTATCCTCATTAATAGAGGAAAGAAAACATTATCAACATCAGGTCGATCAAGCATTTGTTGACGGAAGATTTTTTTTGGCCAAAGGGCGTGCAGCAGCAACTAAAAGATTACACGCCTCTCTACAAAGCAAAGGTATTTCATCAATCTGATTGGAGACCCTCTTTTTTTCTGCGGGAAGGGTGGAAATTTCTTGAACTTGTGAAATCGACCAGAGGACTTTCCTCAAACAACCCTTGTTGGAAGAACAGGTTTTTTCAATGAGTTCTTGGGCCTGCTCTTCTTTTAATAACTGCGTAATTCGATACATTCCAGTTTGACGATCGAGCGTTTCTCGAAGAGGAGTAATAAGAAGTTTTTGTTGCAGGAAGGCCCCATAAAGATCCAATGCTGCTGGATAAAAAAAATCGAGCGCTAAGATCACTTGCTCTATGTTCTTAAGCTGAATTAACCAACCTCGACGGAGGGTGGGTGCTGTTTTAAGAGGGCGAAATGATCCTAGAGCATCGTAGCGGGCGATTGCACGTGCTGCTTCCGGTACATCATAGTGAGCCAACTCATTTTCATTCAAAAGTCGGTCTTCATAATGACGCAGTGAAAAGTGAGCATCTAATAAAATTTCTCCCATCAATCCGCTCCCTTGGGCAACAACTGATTCAATCAAAGAAGCTTTGGATAAATGTTCCTGTGAGGAGAGCGCCATAAAAAAACCCATTAATAAAATCTAGCAATGTTACTCAAGATACGAAGCCTATCCTAAGAACAATGTGGAGTAGCCAGAGAGTAGGCAGTTTGATAGAATATTCCAAGGTTCGTTTTCTTCTATGCGTTATAGAATATTGCCCACTCAGCCGATTCATTGATCAATCTGAAGGGATACTTCAGAAAAACGTGCTGAGGAAGCAGAACACCACTCATCATTATCAAATTTTAATGGAAAATAATAAATCACGTCTCTTTGGGACAGACGGAATCCGTGGTATTGCAAACCTGGAGCCAATGACTCCTGAAAATGCTTTTCGCTTAGGGCGTGCTGCTGGTTATCTTTTTTTTGGCAAAAATCGATCTCAACGACCTTGCTTTATTATTGGAAAAGATACACGCCACTCAGGAAGCATGTTGGAAGGGGCTCTTGTTGCTGGCCTCAATTCTATTGGCGTTGATGCACTCTTAGCGGGAGTGATACCGACTCCTGCAGTCGCCTTGCTCACACGCCATCACCACGCTCAGGCCGGCATTGTTATTTCTGCTTCGCATAATCCAGCAGAGGACAATGGCTTGAAACTCTTTGGTGGTGATGGTTACAAGCTCGATGATGAAAAAGAATTATATTTAGAAGAATTGATGTTTTCTTTAGAAGCTAGAGTTCCACAAAGACCCATCGGAGCCGATCTTGGAATATGTTCTTTTCTTCCCAATCCTCTAGAATCCTACATCACTGCTGTTCTTAAAAGTGTCCCTACACTTTCACTTAAAGGAATTCGGATTGCTGTGGATTGTGCTCATGGAGCAGCCAGTGAGTCTACTCCTCGGATTTTGGAAGCATTAGGAGCCACTCTCTTTTTATTTCACAACACTCCCAATGGTTTAAATATTAATGAAGGTTGTGGAAGCACTCACGGAGAGGAGTTGCAACGCCTTACTTTAGAATCTCAAGCCCATCTTGGAATTGCACACGATGGAGATGCGGATCGCCTTCTTCTTTGCGATGCAGAGGGAAACCTCGTTGATGGAGATGAGATTTTAGCAATGACAGCTCTTGATGCTTTAAAGCAAAAAAAACTCAGGCATCAAACATTAGTAACAACCATCATGAGTAATTTTGGACTTGATGCTTGTTTGGAGGCGGCAGGAGGAAAAGTCCTTAGAACACCTGTCGGTGATCGTTATGTTATCGAAGCTATGAGACGTGAGGGCTTTAATATTGGAGGAGAGCAAAGTGGGCACCTTATATTTCACGATCATAGTACTACTGGAGACGGTATTATAGCAGCATTGCAAGTGCTTCGCCTCATGACGGAAAAAAAACAATCCCTGAGCCTTCTTCGAAAGTGCCTTATAAAATATCCCCAGGCACAGCGTCATCTGCGTATTAAAGAAAAACTAGCTATTGATGTTTTACATGAAAAAATTCCGCTCATTGAAGAAGTAGAGAAGCAACTCCAGGGACAAGGGCGTCTCTTATTGCGCTATTCAGGAACAGAGCCACTTTTGCGACTCCTTATTGAAGGACGTGATGCATTTTTCATCAACCAGGCAGCAGATAAAATTATTCAAGAGCTTGCAACTCTCATTGGATAAGGACTACTCATACCCTTACCATGAAATAATGAGATTCTATTGGCACATAATGTCGAAGTTAAAATGTGAGTCTAACGCAGCATCCATCTGACTTCCCGGCTTCCGTAATAGATCAGTATGAAATATTCGGGTTAAGTTACTCTTTTTGAGAGGAGCTATGAGTCACTGAAAAATTGAGCGGACCTTCAAAATAAGGCTTTGTTGAAACAGCAAAAGGGCCAAGAAATGGGTAATGGAGTGAAATCAAAAGGGAGAGACAGAGGCCTATGACGAGTGATGAAACAATAACTGGCATCACGGAATGCCATCCATTACACGGATTCATATAGACCACAAACCAAACCAAGATAATCGTCATCAAAATAATAATTCTCCAAAATTGAATAGGTAGATGAAAATCAGCAGCTTCAATTCGCGTGCGACGAGCATCGGTTAATTTTTCTAATAAATTGGGAAGTGAGTTATAGAAACTCTCTTGGATAACTCCCTTGGGGTGGGACTCCTGTACAACTTTGTAAAAAGGATTTTTAAACTCATGAGTCTTAGGATTGATCATGAAGCTTGAGGAACTCCATATTTTATCAATGTTTCCAGAGCACATCAATGGCCACTCCTCTTGAGTAACAGTTTGAGTGTACCTCTGTACAAGAGCACGAATCTGATCAGCATTGTCGAGAATTTGCGACGTATTCAAAATAGAACACAAGATGCTTGTCTCTTTCATAATGCTCTCTTTAGCCTTTTGATTCGTTTCATACATGGAAACAACAATAAAAGCTAAGATAAGTCCTACAATACCGGCATTAATATCATTTGCTACAAAAGCACCTTCTGAAACAACATATTTTTTTTCCCCGATAAAATAATGAGTTATTATTATCATCAATATTGCAATGAAAACTGTTACTCCAACAATGATCAAAAGCATCTCCAAAAATGGGAGATTATCTAAAAAGCGAACAAGCTTGAGAGCATTAAATGATATGGAACTGTGATTGATTATATCCATGAATAGTTCGAATAGCGTGCGCTCGGCAGGATTTGAACCTGCGACCAAGGGATTAGAAATCCCCTGCTCTATCCCCTGAGCTACGAGCGCCTGAAAGTGAACTATAGATAAAAAAATAAAATTAGAAACTGTAAAAAATCTCGTACTCTAGAAAACAGTGCGTCATTCTTACGAAATGTTTGAAGTCACCATTCTAGCCAGTGGAAGCAGCGGTAATGCAACACTGGTGCGTTCAGAAGGAGCCACGGTGCTTGTCGATGCAGGCCTGAGCGCAAAAAAACTTCGGGAACGTTTAGCTCTTTGCGGGGTGACGCCTGAGGAAATCTCAGGCATTTTAATTACTCATGAACATGGAGATCATGTCAAAGGATTAGACCAGTGGTGCAAGCACTACTCGACACCACTCTATTGCAATCGCCATACAGCAACGGTACTTCGTGATAAAATAAAGGAGCATCGGTTATGGAAAATTTTTGAAACAGGATCCTCTTTTCTCATTGGGAGTCTTGATGTTCGTTCTTTCTCGATCCCCCATGATGCTGTTGATCCAGTTGGATTCGTCCTACGTGAAAAAAAATACTCTTTTGGATTTGCAACAGACCTTGGTTATGCTTCGTCACTTGTACTTGATGCCTTGCATAATGTGGATGGGTTGTTGCTCGAAGCCAACTACGATGAAGAACTGCTTCAACAAGACACTAAGCGTCCATGGGCTGTAAAACAACGTATTGCCTCCCGCCACGGTCATCTTTCCAATCATGCAGCAGCAGCATTATTAAAATATCTCCTTCATCAAGAGTTGCGTTACGTGGCTTTAGGTCACTTAAGCGCTGATTGTAACCGAGAGGAATTAGCACTTGCTGCAATTCACTCAATTATTGATGACTCATCTTCTCTTCAACGATGGTGTGCTAGACCTGATACTATAAGTCAGACAATTAGACTTTGACCCCTGAGGTTACGATGAATATCGCGACCATCACCATCACGATCACAAAAGAGATCACTGTTGAAATTAAAATGGCAAAAAAGGTTCGCCACGATGAGATGACATGTACTTTTTTTAACCCAATAAAGTAAGATAACACACCCCAAAAGGCAGCAATGATTCCACCAAGAAGCGGAAAAAGTTGAAAAATTGCAACAGAGCCTAATGCATAACAGAATGTACGAAATGTAGCCTCATAAGGCTCGTGAGCTCCCTTAACTAATTTGAGACTAAGGTGCGTTATTGCAGAGGAAAAAAAGATGCCAATGATAAAGAAAAGCGGGCTTAAAAAAATAAGAACTATAGCACCTACAATGATATTATTTTGAGAAAGCGAGGCAAATTGAGTCCCTAACAATGAAGGGTTTTTTAAAACCAGAGGTGTTTCAAAGAGAATTCTTATAGCAAAGCTAAGACTTGCCATGATGAGGTAGTAGAACAGAGGATTCATGAAACCTCCTGTCATTTGTAACCTAGAAAATGCATGATTAGGAGCAAGGAGTACCATTTTTATGGTAAGATAGATGGCCTTGATGAAACCAAGCTGATGGCGTCTCTCCCAAGCTGGTTCCATGCAATCAGGTGGTATTACTCCCTTGGTGATCACCTCACCCAACTGAGCGATATCAAAGCCCCAGGCATCGGCAACTTCATGCAAGGGAGTCCAGTCACTCATTCCAATACGCCATACCAAATCATCTCTCAAAAAACGTTTTGAAGAAATACCTTCGCGAATTTCTTCTTCACTAAAAGAACCGAGAGGCTGTCCATGACGAGCAATATGGATGGAGAACATAAAAAGGAATTAGAATGCAGTGAAGGGTGATGAGTAAAGGGTAAAGGAAATGAATTCTGAAATCAGTGCTTATAACTTACATTGTGTCGATATTGTAAAGCGTAGAGCGGCTATCAGATGATTTTTTCTTTGAGGTATTCGCCATGTTTACCTTTGCACAGTAACAGGTGTGCCCATTGGGGTTACTTCAAAAAAGATTTTTGCCATACGATCAGGCAGTCTAATGCACCCATGAGAATCAGGAACCCCAGGAAGAAACCCTGTATGCATTCCTACTCCTGGATAGACCATCATGTAATAAGGCATGGGAGAGCCGACAAAATGCGCCCCTGAGGGCATTGGCACCTCCCGAACAACAACATTTTTAATCACAACTTCCCCTTGGTTATTGACATAATCTCCACATTCAGAGGAGACGTGATGAAGATCTTTTTTCATAATTCTGTAATGACCAGTTTTTGTTTCACGCCCTTCTGCTCCCGTAGAGACAGCAGAAATGGCAACAAGTTTATTCCCTTTGTAGTAATAGAGTCGCTGTTCACTCAGATCGATGGCAATTGAGGGAGCTCCGGAAATAGCATCTCCATCCCAGTAAGAAATACGGTCAGCAAAAGTCCCACGCTCTTGAGAAGTGAGCGAACCATTTAATCCTAGGTAACGCGTCGAGGGGTCGTTGAGGCGATGATCATATGATGCACAACTGGAAAAAAGAAAAACGAGGAGCAGCAAAAGAAAAAAAGTTCGAAAAGAATTCATACGTCAAAAGAATAACAGGATGATATTAACAAATTTCACAAATAGATGCACTTTTAACTTAACCCGCATATTTCATACTGGTTCGTTGCGAGGCGCCGCGAATCCTGATGCAGACAAGGAAGGTGATGGATTGCGACGACGGCTGTATGTTTCATACTGCCCGAGGAGCAATTCGAAGCTGACGCAGTATCCATCAGGTGTTCGCAAGCCGCAGCAGAATCATTATGAAATATGCGGGTTAACCCGGATATTTCATACTGGTTCGTCGCGAGGCGCCGCGAAGGCTGATGGGGCACCACCGGAGGTCGGGAGACCGCGGGGGGACTGCCAGAGACTTCTACTTCTTTTAGGCAGCCCTGAAAGGGCGAGACGAGCGGGAGCGAGTGAGTCAACACAGACATGTATTTTGATATACGGCTGTAGGAGTCCCTACCATCCATACCACAATTCAAAACCAACACAGGAGTCATAGAATTTTTCACAAGTTGTAATATTTTTAGTATGAAATATCCGGGTTAGCTATTTGAAAAATGATTTAAAAAATCCTGATGTCATCACCCCTACCATTCTGATCCTATGTGGAGCAGGCTCCGGTTAAAATTCATTTCTCCCAATGTAAACCTTAATTGGAAAATAAGTTGTGATGGCAGGGGGATCAGCACGATAGGATTGCAGCTCTCCTTTATAATAAACAGCAACAATGTATCCAAGGTAGCGCGCATCAGGATTGTTGTTACTAGGTTGGTAGGTCACTTGAAGAAGCTGTGGCTCTCCATTTTTCCAATCAACAGCTGCATTGAGCCACTGGGAGGTTACTGGTGATTTGCTTGCAACGACCTCCCCAGCAATTTGATCATAGAAGTAGACTTGCACCTTCACCTCGGAAACAGAAATGACCTCATGGGATTGTGATTTAATAGCAATTTTTAAAATCTGCTCTCCCTCTGCTCCTGGAATGTGTTGAACGCTAATAATAGCAAGACTCTCTCCTGCTTGAACCCCCTCCTCTAACCCCATAGAAACCGTTTTAGAATTTTGTCTCTTTTTCGTTTAAGACCTTTTGTGAGGAAGGAGTAGATTGTAAATCCTTAGCTTTTTTTAATGAATCAGAAGGCAATACCATCTCTTCCTTCATTTTTTCATGATGGATAGTTCCACTCAGACCAGGCTTGAAGAGACCCAGAACAGATCTCTGAGGTTTTGCTCCTGGAGCCAGATGATTCACACTACTACTCATCCATTGTGGAACTAGAACCCAAGCACTCGCAAGCACGAGAGCCCCAGCCACGAAAAATAATACTCTTAAAGTAAATAAAAAAATCGGATCTGATAGACCAGGTGAACGAGTTTTAAAATTTTTTAAAGGCATCAAAAAATATTAACTTTTCAAAAAACAAGAGTAAGGAATCGTGTTTTGAACTTAACCCGGATGTTTCATACTGATCGTGACGAGGAGGCCGCGAAAGCTGATGGGGTAAGGCAGGCGAGCATTTTGATGCAGGGCTGTATGTGCACATACTGCCCAAATCAAAATGTGAGTCTAACGCAGCATCCATCTGACTTCCCGGCTTCCGTAGTAGATCAGTATGAAATATCCGGGTTAACTCGGATGTTTCATACTGATCGTGACGAGGAGGCCGCGAAAGCTGATGGGGTAAGGCAGGCGAGCATTTTGATGCAGGGCTGTATGTGTCCCTACTGCCCGAGGAAGACTTCGAGATCAACGCAGCATCCATCTGACTTCCCGGATTCCGTAGTAGATTGGTATGCACTATTCGGATTAACCTGAATACTCGAAACAAGCACCACTATCCCTTCATCTTCTCTCTCCATTGCTGATATATTTCAGGGGAAATTTCTGAGGGTTTAATTTCGCTTCTTCCTCCCCAAAAAACATTGGTATAGAGCAATGGAATATTACATTCTGCGAGGTGCCGATCGATTGCAGCCTTGTGTTCATAAAGTCGAGCACGATCGGTTCCATGAGCAACACCCATGATATTGACATTATAAAAATCAGGACCTCCTTCACGCCAGTAACAATGAGTGAGGATGTCGTGCCGTCCAATTTCAGCTCCTGCCTTCACCTCCATACCAGGCGGAACGGCCCAATGAAAAAGCCCATTAAAACGTGTGACTCGAACTCCTGACAATGAGGGTTTCACATGTTCTAAAAAAGTGGAGAACCTCCCAAGAAGCTTTCTCTCCTCAAATGAATGGGCTGCTGCATAAAATTCTTCTTCTGTCACTCCTGCTTCCTGAGCTCGCGAGCGCCACGGGAAGGAAGTGATTTCTTCTGGGGTAAATTCCTTTTTTAATACCGTAAGAATTTTCCACTCCTGCTGCGAAAGGTGAACTACTGCTGGGGTCATCATCGAAGCAGGCTCAGGAGAGAGATCTCCAGGTTCACATTTTTTGCGACGCACATGCCCCACCCCAAGTGTAAAAATCCCTTTAGCAGGAAGCAGAAGAAAAGATGTCGCTCCTGTTTTTTGAAGAAGTAGCTCACAATGCTCTGCCAAGGAAAACCCTGCTGGGACTTTGAGCGTGGTCCAGAGACGGTATTTTGCTCCGGGAATGTTAGCATCTGTGGAACGAATAACAACATGACCTGAGAAAGGATCTTCTTGAAATAAAAAATCAAAAGTGGCCTCCAGCTTTTCCTCAGGGACACGCCATGCAACAAGTGCTCCATCTGCTAGATTATTGGCAACGAGTGTTTGACGAATCCGTCGAATCGTTCCTGCCTGTAACATCGCTTTGATTCGCTCTAGAACGACTTCAAGAGGAATGCCTGATTGTTCTGCGACTACGAAAAAAGGATCTTTTTGAAATCCAATAATCTTATCCTCAGAAATAGAAAGAATAGCAGCATTGATAGGATCATTGTGTTCGGTCGGCAAATCAGAAACTTTTGAATGCATGATTTTAGCAAAGGTTATTAAATATTTTATAACGAGGTGAAAAGAGAGGCCGTACAAAGCCTGTTATACCTCAGGGGAGCCTGTATGTTCATTTTTTATAACGTTTTTGAAGCATCTGCCTCATCAATGAGTTTCCAAAAAGCTCCAGCATCGGCCACCTGTTCATCTTCGCTCATAGGAAGTTCAGAGCGAAAAAGAAAATCACGAATTGTATTTTTATGAAGCACACGATGAACAACAATTCCTTGAGCATGTGACTCAAAATAGATTCGGTAATCGAGGCAGCGATAGCGATGAAGTGTTCTTCCATCACGATGAATCGTACCAAATTGTTCACCTCCGAGATGTTGAAGATCCTCTGGCAAGACCTGAAATTCTGAGAGCAAATCAAGCTGCAGATCTTTGGGAAGAGCACTCATTTCTGCAGCACTAATAGGATTAAAAATAACTTGAAACACTTTGTGAGCCTATTTCCTTCCCCCCAAAACCTCAAGCTTTCAATAGTAGATGACAGATCAGGAGTGCAGAAGCAACCCCAGCAGTATCAGCTATCAGCCCTGCTGCAAGAGCGTGTCGACTTTTTTTGATCGCCACGGAACCAAAATAAACAGCTAACACATAAAATGTTGTTTCGGTACTTCCTAGAATGGTTCCTGCTAATTGACTCACGAAACTATTTGGTCCGGCCGTTTTCACAATCTCTGCAAAGAGTCCCGTAGCAGCACTTCCACTCAAGGGACGCACTAGGATGAGTGGAAGCAATTGTGAGGGCAGCCCGATTTTATCAAGCAATGGAGATAAAAGATAACTTAAAAAATCGATCCCACCCGCAGCTCGGAAAACGCCAATGGCGACAAGAATAGCCACAAGGTAGGGAAAGATTCTCAGTGCCACTTGAAACCCTTCTTTGGCTCCTTCTATAAACTCTTCATACACCGGAACCCCTTTTAAAAAGGCGTAGAGCGGAAAAAAACCGAGTAAAAATGGAATCGCCATCATGGAAAAAACTGTCATTACTTGAAGAAAGGGAGAGGTTATTTCTGCAGAGCCTTTGTTAAAAAGGGTCACAAAGCCATAGGCAAATAAAGCAACAAAGAGAATCAGCACACTCTTTTTTTCCCATGATAATGGACACAAGGAGGAGGTGCTTATCTCTTCTTGCTGAGTGGAGCATGTGATAACCGTAGCAGGAGGAATAACCGGCCTAGGAGGCAGGACAAAAAAGGGCAAGCCTTGAAGCAGCTTAGCAGCAGTGATTCCAGCAAAACAGGAGGATGCCGTTGCTACCAGTGTTGTTCCAATAATAGCACTTGGATGCAGGGCTCCAGCAGCTGCGAGAATACCGATTGCTGTGGCAGGAATCAGCTGCACAGAGCTCGTATTAATTGCTAAAAATGTGCACATCGCATTACTGGCTATGGAAGGATTTGGGTTCAGTGATTGTAGATCTTGCATGGCCCTTAATCCAAGCGGTGTTGCAGCATTTGCAAGACCGAGCATGTTTGCTGCAATATTCATGAGCATGGATCCCATTGCTGGGTGATCTGCTGGAATTTCTGGAAAAAGACGAACTAAGAGAGGTCTTAAAAGAAAAGCTAGTTTTTCAAGCAACCCTGATTTTTCAGCAAGTCGCATCAGTCCAAGCCAGAGAGCCATGATACCGCTCAGCGGGAGGGCAATTGTCATGATGGCTGCCTTACACGCATCAAAGCTTGCTGCCGTAACAGCCTCAAGATGTCCTGTGAAGAGGCCTGTGACAAGGCCCCCAAGGAGTAATCCAAGCCAAATCAAGTTGATCATAGTAAAGATTAGGGATTGAGGAGTGGAGGGTTTTTAGAGATGATTTCGAGTCTTCTATTTTCTTGGAGCTAAAATATTTTGCGATCTATTAAATATTTTAGCCCGGATATTTCATACTGAATCGTCATGAGGCGCCGTGCAAAGCTTATTAGTACAAGGCGGGCGAAGGATTGGGATGCCGGGCTGT
>Ga0114975_10000360_pt1 | contig 34110 bp, 25 predicted proteins | sample S_130626_EF_Meta_FD_87031 | JGI IMG/M metagenome (GOLD analysis project Ga0114975, IMG submission 87031) | Freshwater microbial communities from Lake Simoncouche, Canada to study carbon cycling - S_130626_EF_MetaG | ecosystem: Environmental > Aquatic > Freshwater > Lake | place: Lake...
TCCTGTCGTTGCTGCTCCTGTCGTTGCTCCAAAGGTTGCTGATAAGCCGGTTGCTGCTCCTGTCGTTGCTGCTCCTGTCGTTGCTGCTCCTGTCGTTGCTGTCAAGGTTGCTGATAAGCCTGTCGTTGCTGCTCCTGTTGTTGCTGCCAAGGTTGTTGTGTCTCCAACTGCATCCGCATCCAAATCATCCGCATCCAAATCATCTGTATCCAAATCATCCTCTAAATCCTCTCATTCATCTCATTCTCGTTCATCTCGTTCATCTCATTCATCTCATTCATCTTCTAAGGCATCTTATGCGACGTCGAAAGACGACGTCATCGGCAACGTCAACAACATGCACACTCGGGTCATTGCCATCATTCATGAAACCCAAACTCTTCAGAAGAGAGAAATTGACCAAAATAAGAAGAATGTGAATATCTCTCAAACTGATTTGGATAAATTCATTATGAAGCAGGATGAGGAACAAAGGCAACTGGTTCAACTGCAGGCCAGCATCCTTCGGACAAATGCCAGCATCGCCGCTCATTACGCCCAGATGAACGCAGATTCGCTCTATTTGCAAAAGCTCGACGCCATCAAGCCGCAGTTTCTGCAAACGCTCGATGCAACCAATGCCAACTTTGCCGCGCTTTCTGACCACGTGTCAAAACTGGTCAGCGATGAGCACAAGAAAACCATGCAGGACATCCTGGCTCGCGCCCGCAATGCCACCGTGTATGACACGCGCGACCTGGCCCAGGCATTTCTGGCACACTATGAGAAATACAAGAACGTCATGCGCGCCGATTCCACCACTTATAGCCAGGACCTCCTCAACCTGAAGGACCTGACTCAGCGCTACGCGTCCGGTCAAACCGTGTTCAGCGGTCTCAAGGCCGAAGTGGCTCGCCTCCGCGCGCTGGTCGCATCCTTGAAAAAGTCGGTCGGTGCCAGCGAGGCCGATGCCGCAATGTTTGCACAAATTGAGCAAATTATTTCGGAAATTCTCTCGTCTAAGAAGACCAAATTCATGACTGACGGTGCCAACAAGGAGTGCGCTGTGTCCATTCTTAAAACACACGTCGCAAACGGACTGGTTTAACCATTGACCATCCGTCCGTGTTTATTGCATTATTATTATATTTCAATAATTATAATAATCATGAATTCGAATCAGGACATCGAACACCAACTGAAAGAATTGACGGATAGAATTGACGTCATAGAGAGAAAACTGGATTTAATATTGCAGAAGCTGGACGTCAGTGTTATTAAAAATTGTGATAAAATGGGAAATCACATTGATTTTGTGAATGGTGTTTATGCGACAGTAAAAGTCCCATTGAATTACATTTCAAGTAAAATACACAAAATCATAAATCCATTGGGTTTTCACAAAGAATTGCCTTTGATAGGCAATGATGGGCATGATGTGAATGATGGGCATAATGTGAATGATGGGCAATGAATTATGAACCGAATCGCATTTGTTTTGTAAAATATAATATTTCATTATAACATAACCAATTGCATCAATTATTCAATTCATCAATCAATCAATCAAAATGGACATAGCAACCGTGGCACGCGTCATGATCACAGCGGCATTGCTCATGCAGCTCATGCATCTCATGCAAAAAAACAAAACCATATATTCCCCCGCATTCCTTGTGTATTCTCTTGGAGCATACCTCATGACATACAATTATTACACAGCTGACGGAGAATTTTCGTCTCGCGTGTTATTTAAGCTGGTCAACTCCACTGTCTTGTTTTTGATTTATGCATTTTCAAAATAAATTTATTAAAAATATTAAGGGTCATGGCACATGGCATGGCTCTTTAAGTATTTTTGGCGAATTAAAAAAAAAATTGATTTAAAGGTTTGGGCATAGGAAGGGTAGGCAGTTCAAAGCAACAACAACCACCACCAAACCAACCACACCACCCCGACGACAACCAATACAATGGCCACCACCTCTCAAATTCTCTCTGGCGTCTCTTTCAATGTCGAGACTGACACCAAATACGCAAAAGTCAAGGTCAACAATTCTGGCGGAAAGAGTGTCGGCATTCTCAATGCTGCATCCAATTCCGTGCTCAATGTTCAGACGCCGCTCATGTTGACGTGGGGCGTGAACGAGAACACTGACAAGAAGACCGGCGAGATTCAATCCTACACCATGGCGCTCCAATTCCCCAGCGACGAGTACAAAACACCCCAAATCAGCAAGTTCTTTGCCAACATGCAGCAATTCGAGGCCAAAATCAAGCGCGATGCCATCGCCAACTCCAAGGAATGGTTCGGCAAGGCCATGTCTGCCGAGGTCATCGGCGCCATCTTCACGCCCATGCTCTACTACGCCAAGAACCCCGCAACTGGCGAGCCCGATTTGAGCAAGAACCCCACGCTCAAGGTCAAGCTGCCATTCTACGACGGCGAGTGGAAGGGCATTGAAATCTACGACACCGAAAACACCACGCTGTTCCCCAGTTCCGATGGCAAGACTCCCAAAGACATCATCACCAAGGGCTCCGACGTTTCGCTCATCATCACCTGCGGCGGTCTCTGGTTCGCTGGCGGCAGTTTCGGCGTGACCTGGCGCCTCTTTCAGGCAGTTCTCAAGCCCAAAGCAAGCCTGCGCGGCAAGTGCCACATTGTGCTCGATGAGGATGAGCAGAAGCGCATTGCTGCGCCTTCAAAGGCTCAGGCGGCACAGCACGATGACGACGACCAAGTTCCATCCGCTGCTGCAGCATCTGCCGCACATGAAGTCGATGTCGAGGACTCTGAATCCGAAGAGGAGGAGGAAGAGGTGCAGCCCACACTCAGGAGAGCCATGTCGTCCGCCGCGCCTGCGCCTGCACCTGTAGCCGCCGCCGCTGCTGCTTCTGCACCCAAGAAGATTGTCGCCAAGAAGAAGTAAGCCACTTCCGGGCTTAAAAAAAGGCACCACGACATCAGGTAAGCAACAAAAAAAACAATAAAAATATTTTTTTCATTGTTTTCATTCATTTTCATTTATTCATTTGTTCAAATACTAAACCAACCATCCAATCCAATCCAAACCATGGCTTAAAAAAAGGCACCACGAACCAAGGCACCACGCGGTTATGTTCCATTGTACAGTGCGTATGAATGGTAGCTGATGGCCAGAATGCCTTCAATGAGGATTAGCGTGTAAGCAATCGGGGGCGCATGGGGACCGGTGCGTCCAATGTAGATGACCAACGGTGCCACAATCAAAACATGGAACCATGAAACGAGAGAATATCTATTTTTTAATAATTTTAATCCGTGTGCAATGATGATGCCAATGCCCAAAAACACGAGGGCGGGATACAACCATGATGGAGCCGCATTTTTCCGGATGCCTAAATACAAAAATAGCCCTCCCACAAACAGGATGTGAAACACGTGCACAATCACCAGTTTGTTGATAGACATTTGATTTTTGATTTTGATTGTTTGATTATTTGCGTGATTATTTGTATGATTGTGTATAAACAATGTGAATATTTTTATTATGCAATAAACATGCGCAATATGCGGTCCGGAAATTCGGGTCCAATCTTGCGCATGAACATGTATTCACTTTCATTTTGCATCATGGCGCGCACAATGGTTTCATCTTGTTTGGTCCAATCATCAAATGTGTGCGGATGGTTCAGATTGTTCCGTTTCCAATCCACTAAAGTGGTGGATTTACTTATCACGTTTTTTAAATTGTTGATGAGGAGCAACAGGATGGCAGCATAACTTTCATCCGCGATGTTTCCGCGCATCACCGTGGTCAACACCTGATTTATGCGGTTATCTGTTTTGGGCAAACCGACCATTTGGCTCAGGTCTTCATGACAAAAGATGCACCATTGAGAATGCACCAGCCGCATGGCCGGAGGAAACAAATGCAAATTTGCACGCTTCATTCTTAATGGGTTCCACCACGCCTTGCTGTATGAAACAAATGAGTTCTGCTTGTGTTTATTAAACGTCTCGACAAATCTCGCAGGACTCACCATGGGAACGCAGGTTTCCGAATGCAAGGTGTACCACGCAGCCGGATGCGCTGCAACTGCATAATTATACATGGACATCATTGCCATGACCAACCATCCCCACGCGGTCTTGCGCACACGTTCATCTGGAATCAAATAACGTTTCAACCAGTTCGACCTAATCTTGTCCCTTGGACAGTGCACCACAATCGAAAATTTAAACTGCAGCCTTTCCAATCCATCAAACCATTCGCGCCAAATGTGCTCCTTCACCAAATCCCGCGTGGCGAGAAAACAGAATGTTGCATCATTCATTTCGGGTTGGGATGTCATGTGTCTGTAGTACATTGCATCGATATTATAAATCACATGTTTTTGTTGCATTGACCAACAACAACAACATGCATCCGTGCCATCATCATCGTGCCTTCAAACGAGCTGCACATGCACGCAGATGGGCGCCTTGTTGCTCACATCATAAACATCGTTCACACAAATGAGAGAAATTCCATGAATATTATTCCTTACAACAACAGTTTGATATGATTTAATGTGTAATTCTCTCACCTGCAGTTCCAAACATTCAGAATCATACAAAGGAATGCGCAACACGCCACTGCCTCTGTGCAACAGCTCTTTGATGTCCGCGCGAACGTCAATGTGCAACTCATTATTGGCGTCGATTGACATGTGCTCCGGCAGCACCGGCATGCATTTCACAATGAGCTGCTTTGTTGTCGGTGGACTGGCACCGGGGTTTTCAATGCGATAATGCAACTCGCTGTGCCACAAGGGCACATAAAACGTCTGTCCTTCGACATTCAGCACATAAATGTTGTTCTGAATGACATCTTTGAGAGATGGTGTTAAAATTGTGATATTATTGTTCTGCATTTTCTCTCTAATCATGCGCATGATTTCCTCAAAAATGCGGGCATCCATGCGCACTGCCGAATTGTACTGCTCCAACGTTTCATACAGCTGAAACAGCAGCGACGGGTCCAGCGAATCCAGCACCGCATTCACTGACGCGGACGCGTAGTCATGCACAATCAGGTGCAACAGGTCCAGCAAAACCTGAGTGGTTCGTCCATCCGTTGCATCCTTCCCCTCTTTTTCCGTTTTCGATTTGGAACGAAAGAGAGATTTCATGAAATTCATAAAAATATTCGCATACGTTTCGGTAGTTGCATTGTGGCAATTTGTTTCATTGGCGTCATTTGCGTCATTTGCGTCATTGGCGTCAGGTTGCACATTTGGCAGCAATGCATTGTATGCAGCATTCAACTCCTGAAATGCGGCGGTTGCCTCGGGTGTATCTCCGTTTTTATCGGGATGAAGCTTGAGCGCCATTATCCGGTACCGTTTGTTCAATTCTGCCAACGAACAGTCCCGCGACACTCCGAGCATTGTGCGCGCATCTTTGATGTTCATTTATTAATGTTGTTATTGCCTTGTTGCCTTTGTAGGTTGCATTATCATTGATTCATTGCTTTATTACTTTATTTGCACCAATGATGTTAATCAACATGAACACAAAGTTTTCTAAATGATAAATGGGGCGGTAGTTGTTGTTGTAATATTGCAGGAATCGGTAGGTATTGATTAACACCTCGGACATGTCATCATCGTGCAGAAACCCCTTGCGTTTTAATTCGGTGATTAAATGATGCGCACATTCCGCAATGTCAAAATCATAAATTAGGATATCATACAACAATTCTCTCAATTGTGCGAACCGAATTTGTTCCACGTTGGTCATGTAATCGCACAAGTTGTCAAACAGCTCTTGGTTTGCTTCGTTCGGGTTGGGAGCAGTCAGGTCTTCGCAATTTTGAAGAACCTTTATGTTTGTTATGTGTTCCGGCACCAATTTTGCATGTGTGGCGGCAGGTGCAATGATTTTTTTATACATGGCAGCCGTGGGACGCGCGACCGGCACAACCTCGCAACTGTTTAAAATGTTGTTTGGGATGAAGCCGATGTGCTCCGTTATCAGAATGTATTTCAAACGAATGTGGTTGGTCCCGCCCTGGTGCGGCATGTGCATGTAGCTGTAAAACGTTTCCAGCAACTCGCTGTGAATGTTGTGAAAGCATTTGCACACGATGATGCCCACCGGGTCTGCCCGCGCACTGATGACATCCACGATTTGGTTGTGCATCTCGTTCCACAGCAGCTTGGAAGTGCATCCCAGCAACGACATGTCGATTTCAAAATGCACGTCGCTGATTTTTATAAAATACGTCTCCTTGTTGTATGAAATCGTTAGACGTTTTTCGTATTTGAGATGGGTCGGGCTGTATCGGCTGATGCACGCAAGCACCTGGCTGTATTTGCCCGTTCCTTGTGGCCCGTAAAATATCAAATTCCTCAGGTGGTTTATGTTTGACGGGAATGCGGTCGCATACATCGTTTTCAATTTAGGATGCAGCGGTTTTGACATTGCGGATTCCACGTACGTCTCAAAATGGTTGTCGTGAAACTTCATGGTTTAAAGGGGGGGCGTTGGGTTGTTGAATAACATAGTTATTTATTTAAACACATTGCAACGCATATATTAAGACACCTCCCTGCGAAATGAGTTTTCTAATTTATCCGCACAAGTTTGATGCGGTCCACCTGCATTTCGGGCCCGCGGTTCAAGGCGACACCAGCAAATTCTCGCGCATCATTTATTCAACCCAGCACATCTCTCTGAACGGCATTGGAATCGTGCTGGAATTAGCCAGTGCAAAACATGAACAGCACTACAATAAAATGTTTGTGTCATTTGACCCCGGACTGGCCGCAAATCAAATGTTGGTGCATCAACTGCGCGCCATTGAATCCGAGATTGTGGATAAATACGTGGATGCGATTTCAGGGACGCGGCAGTGCATTTATTCGCTGAGCGACCAACTGAATGGCGGGTGCATTAAATCATACATAAATTCGAATTCGAACATGAATGACGCGAATGATGCATTTAATTCGATTGCGGATGCGGAAGCATGCACGGGAACGAATGTCAGTTCAAATTGCAATAAACTGATGCTGAAAATATGCGGCGTTTGGGAAACCAAAGATGAATGCGGCATAACCTACAAATTCATCAAGTGTTAAAGCGGGAAGCGCGAAAAGAAGCGGGAAGCGCGAAAAGAAGCGGGAAGCGCGAAAAGAAGCGGGAAGAGAAGCGCGAAGAGAAGTGCGAAGAGGAGCGAATGAAATGTGCGAAAATTATAAAATAACAGGTGTATTATAAGCAGAAAGCAGAAACCCAGTCCCAATGAATTTTAACATTTTAGGATACATTTTGATTGCCCTAATTGCCATCATTTGTTTACGCGTGTATCAAAACTCGGACTCATTCCAGCTGAAGTGCGTGGTTTCTGATGTGGATGGCAACAAGTACTGCGTGCGCGAGCGGTCCAAACTGGTTCTGGCAGCGGATTTGCTGGCGCAGTGCACCGTCAACATGAAGAAACTGGTGGACCACATGGAGAAGACGTACCCCGACCAGGAGAACGTGCGGCGATTAGTGGAGGGATTTGACCCGCAGCAGGTGTGCGAAACGCTGCCCACGAGCGAATACACCGCTTACAGCGAGAACAAGGGCGAGAAGCTGGCGTTCTGCCTGAACACCACCAAAACCGGCACCAAGCTGATTGACTCCAACACGCTGATGTTCATTGCGCTGCACGAAATGGCGCACATCATGACCGAGAGCATCGGACACAAGGACGAGTTCTGGAAGAACTTCAAGTTCCTTCTGCAAAACGCCGTTGAAATCAAAATATACACGCCGGTGGATTATAAGAACGACCCCAAGCAGTATTGCGGCATTGAAATCAACGACAATCCGTATTTTGATGCTTAGAGCTTTTTATTGAATTAAAATTAAAATTAAAATTAAAATTAAAATTAAAATAGAGGTTAAATGTTTATTTATTTTATATCATGTGATATTAATAACGCATGATAAGACAACCCAATGCACAATAAAACGAAACACAAAATAATACTAAAATTGGCAGAATCGAATGCAAGACACAAAAAAACACGCAAAATGAAAGGAGGATGGAGTTTGTTTAAATCTTCTTCTTCACCCCCCCAACGTGCAGTGGTTAATCCAAGCCAACAAGTTCAACAACCCGCTACGAATCTCGCGACCGCCGCGGTCCAAACATCCGTCGGCGTTACTGTCATTAACACATTGGCCACAATGGTATCAGAGGCTTTAGCAAGGCCCGAGGTATTGGCCACGGTCACAGGAATTGCAGGCTCATCGCTTGCAGTGGCATCCGGCGGGGCAATCGTGGTTGGAGCTCTGGTCATTATAGCCGCGGGTTTCGTCATAAGAGAGAAAAAAAAAGCATACAATGGATTGATGCTTGTCATGGACGAATTGTTTTTAGTCCTGCAAAAATTGAGTGGGATTGCGGATGTTTCCATGCACATTGCCGACACGTACGGGTTTCCAATTGACACGCGCGATGTTAACATTGCACTGAATACCATTCTTACCAAGTTTGACGAGCTATTGGACCCAATTGATTATACACCGATTAAAAACGACTTGAAAGATTTCCGTTCATTAAAGAAGAAGGCTGATGGTGCAGTCAACATGATTATTGATGATGTAGCCATTCGTGAAACTGCACAAGATAATACGGCCGCCGAACCACCACCTATATCTTTGTGGACAAAATTTAATAATCAAAGGAAACAAATTTTTTTCAGTGCGCCCAAATTCGTAGAAGAATTAAATGAAGCTGTTGCATATCTTGCACTGTATGTTGGCGCGTTTTCTGCTTCATTTTCAATGACTTACACCACGGTTGTGGTGCAATTGTTGATTAATAATCAAATGAGTGAATTGAATCAATTACAAAACAAAGTGCTCGCTGATATTAAATTTCATTCCATGTTGGAAGGAGCATTGGTGTATCCATTGCTGCAGTCTCAAAAAACACGTGCAACGTGCCTCAATCGAAATCCGGCATCATCTTGTGATCCAACATTTGTTACTGCGGCAGAAAGCATGCGAACATACATGCAAGGAAAGTTTAAACAATCGAATGTTGGGGGAAGTATTGGAAGTGCGTTGTATACCAAAATGCCCAATTTAAAACAAGTGGTTTATGCACAAACAACCGCCATATCGACCGCTTTGGATGCAAACAGCTTTGCGGATAAAGTAAAAGCAGCATTTGATGCCGATAGAGGGGAATTTATTCCAGCCTTAAACCCACCAGCACCGCCCCCACCAGCCAGAACCCCACAACCACCAGAGGGGGACATTGAAATGTCCAATATTGTACAAAAACCTATTGAAATGACCGAGATTGCACCAAATGCTGGAGTACCAATAGCAGCACCAGCCACAAATTCACCATCCACGGCAGCAGCACCAGCCACAATAACAGGCAAAACAGTAGCACCAGTAGTAGCACCAGCCACAAATTCACCATCCACAGCAGCAGCACCAGCCACAATAACAGGCAAAACAGTAGCACCAGTAGTAGCAGCAGCAGCCTCAGACCCACTATCTACGGCATGATTTTTTTGATTTTGTTTACGTTTTTGCTTTGTTTCAAATATAAAAACAACAAACAACATATGTACAAAATGGAGCTCGTTCAAAATTTACCAGATGATATAATACTGCACATTTACACCAAACTTCTTAAACGATATAGGTATGACAAAGGCACCCTGATTCGGCTTGTTGATTTTGAAAAATACCGGTTTCTAGAAAAATATGTATGTCGTCAAATTTGCAAGGTCTATCCAACTCATCCAACTGAAAAAAGATATCGTATTCAGTATAAATTATCAAATCTATGCGAAATATCAAACCGAAAAGAGTCATTTATTGACGATGACATGATTTGCATTGAACTGACTGAATACGAGAATTCGGTGCATTATGACGTTGCAAGGTTTCGTTTAAAAAAGATTGAATGTTTAAATAAAGAAAAAACACCATCGATTTATTACAGGGGCAAATTACATGATTTTGATTGGGAAAATGTTAACTATTCATTTGAAATTTAATGTCAACATGAACAGGTGTCTAATTAATGGGACTTAATTGGCTCGTAGTGTCCGCCGCTCCATTCCAGTTCGAATGTTTTGTCCGGCAAAATGGTTGAAACCGGCAAGAACTCAATGGTTTGCCCGTGGCCCGTTCGGATGTCATGCACCATGATGCGCGCGTTCCAAATGTTGCACGTGGCCTGAATCTCAATGGCGCCACCCCAGGTAGATGGGCTGCGCATGGCGTCAATGTACTGGTCAGATGAAGAATCCAATTGCAGCACGTCGTGCGTGTTCATGCCATCAATGATCGGCGAATTGGCCTGCAGGTAGTCGCAAATGCGCTGGCGAATGGCCTGCGGGTCGGTTTGCGGAATGAAATGCGAGAGACTGTTGAATAAACAACTCATTATTGCGTAATGCGTTGTATGTTTGTGTTTATATAAAAAATGAATGTATTTTATTTTTTATAATGTTTTAATACGTTATTTATTTTGCATTGCATTGCATTCATTCAATGCCGTTTTGTGTGCCGTTTATTGCCGCGACGAGAGATTCTTGCGCCTTTCTTGCCTTTCCCGTGCTTGCGAGACCGGTTGTTTGATTTATTACGGCGACGGGTGCGTTTGCCACCTTTGGCTGGTGCTGCGGTGGCTGGTGCTGATGGTGCTGCTGCTGCTGCTACTGGTGCTGGTGCTGCTACTGCTGCTGCTGCTACTGGTGCTACCGGTGCTGGTGCTACTGTTGTTGTGGATGTTGTTGTGGCTGCTGCTCCTGCTACTGGTGCTGGTGCTGGTGCTACTGTTGCTGTGGCTGGTGCTACTGTTGCTGTGGCTGGTGCTACTGGTGTTGTTGTGGCGGGTGTTGCTACTGCTGCTACTGGTGCTGGTGCTACTGTTGCTGTGGCTGGTGCTGTTGTTGTGGCTGCAATGGGGGATTCTATGGCTGTTGCTGCAGCAATATGTTTGGATGCATCTTCAGACGACACCTCGTTGAAATGGTTGTCTATAACCGCCTCATCGTGAGCGTCCAATTTATCCTTATCATAAACTGGTGGTGCAGCAGGCGCATTATTTCCAAAAAACAATGTGTGTTTACTAGTTTCTCCAATGTCCTTTGGCAATTGATATAAATAATTATAAGCAGGAGGTTTATCATTCTTGTACATAATTGGAGGTTTAACCGCTGCATTTTTTATATCATAATTGTATTTGGCATCTGCAATTGCTTGTTTTAAACCAGCTATGAATTTATTTGTCATATTAGAATCTTCCAAAAGCACGGATGAATTGACAGGAGCAGGAGGAACATAAGCAGGAGCAGCAGTAGGAGAAGGAGCAGCAGTAGGAGCAGCAGCAGCAGTAGCAGGAGCAGCGATTGGCTGAGGTAGAGGAGCAACCTTGGCCTTACTGAAAGGATTAGATATTGACATTTTCCATCCACCCTTTTGATTTATTGTGCCTCCTCCTTGTGCCATCGTTTCATTCACACGAAATGGAGCCAAATCAAAAAACACACACTTGGCCACCGGTGCATTTTGAATTCCATACCACAGCACCCTCATCATTGTATCATTTGCCTTAATTTTGAGTGCCACGGGGTCAACTGCTGCAGTTTGGACATCAGTTTGTTGCAATCGCTCCACATCCAATGAAAGAGCGGAACTCATGTCAACACCACCCGCAAACATGATTCCGCAATATGTCAAATGATACAACATGGAAGAAATGCTCAACGTTTTCTTTCGTGTGTCAGTGCACACTGGCGCCTTTGAAAAATCGGCAGTCATAGCGGGGCGCTTGTGTGTCAGATTTAAGCATCGCGTGGAAACCTTGTTTTTTATGAACTTTTTAGAGGCAAACATTGTGCCTGCTTCAATGTTGCAGTCCATTGTTATCATGTCGCGTTCACCATCATTGAATTCTGAGCACGGGTGCTCATAACCTATCTTGGGCAATGCAGTCACCAAATCCAGTGTAGTAACCACTCGCAAATAAGATATTTTCCCCTTAACTTTTCCATCGGCAGCATTATAAGATGCTGCGGCCGGGTCTTTTTGGCACAGGGCGCTTGACTCCGTCAAGCAACAGAATAGGGCGGCTTCTTTCGGTCCAAATACACGGGGGGATGCCAATGAATAGCACCCAATGTTAACATCAAATATTGTTGCTCCAGTAATGCTCGCCAAATTGGGCGAAATTTGTTGGGCGTATTCACCTGCAAATGCGGTGGCCATGGCTCCGCCCAGTGAATGACCGGTTGTCAACAATTTCATGGAACCTGGGGCAAGCTGCGCGCCTGGATTCAATTCTTGTGCAACATCAATCGCCATTTGCAGAATGATGTGAACCTGTTCCTGCAATATTTTGAAAATCCCAATCAATCCCGCATCTATTATTCCATAAAACTCAACCAGTTTGGTGGGGGTCAACGAACTGGGACGAGAATACGCGAGCGCGGATTTTGCATTTGCAGTGCCCCGAAACACCACCCACACCAGATTGGGAGCACGTTTGTCGCCAAACACGTAAGTTGTTCCATAATTTGAATCCGATATGGCGCGAAACACGAGCTGCGAATTGTCCTTGAGAACAAGGGCAGGTGCACAATTCATGATGGCGGGCGTCAATGAGGCTGGATTTTTTTTATCCTCTAACATTTTCCTGCGCTCCCCCAATATGATGTTCACCTTTTCAGCCCAGGATGCAACTTGTGATGCTTCGCCATAAGCATCCGATGGTTGGCCATTGGGTCCATAATTCGTTATGCAATCCAACGTCAGCGTGGTCGGAGTCCGAGGACTGGCGTTTATTCCATCCACTACAATGACATTCAATCCCCATCGTTTGTCATTTTGTTTTGCATTGGTGACATTTAGATTCAGCATAATTCTATCATCTAACAATCCCTGAATTCCTCTAAGTGCCTGCTTATTCATCATGTCAAGGACACTTGTTGCTGGCAAGGCACCTCCGCTGCCATCATTCACAGTTGTTCCCAAATTAACCGTTCCTTTTGTGTCTCCAAATATTTCGGTGTACCTTCCTAAAAAGTCTTGAGGATTCAAATATGCCAAACGAGAATAAACCGCAGACCACCATGCAATGAAATAATTTACATTGTCTGTTTGACCAGACATTTGTGCAATTATGTCTTGTTTAACCTATGCATAACCGATATATTTTATATTTTAATTTGGTTTAATTTGGTTTAATTTGGTTTAATTTGGTAATATGGGAAAAACGTGTCGCACTCGTAATCGCCCTCCATCGTGGTAATGCACATCTCATCGATGAGTATTTCGCCGTTTTTATGCATGGTCAAAAACTGCTCGTAAATGCTGGCACCGCCAATGACCCACACTTCGTCGTAGTTTGCGGACTCTAAATGCGCGAACAGGTCCGGCATGGAAGTGAACCAGTGTTCCAAATTGGCAGGCTTAGGATTAGACGACGACAGAATGAGGTTGGCCCTTCTGCGCAACGGGCGCACGGGAATGCTGAACCACGTGGTTTTCCCCATGATGACCGCATTGTTGCCTGCACCCGTGGTTCGTTTGGCAAAATGGGCCATGTCAGCCTTGCAGTGCGGCCACGGCAGCTCGCCCTTGTAGCCAATGCCGCCATTCGAGCACATGGCCGCGATGAGTTTGAATGTCAGCACCATGCCTTATGCCTTATGCTTTATGCCTTATGCCTTATGCATCATTATGTTGCAAATTGTTTATGTGTAAAATCATTTAATTACAAATGACAACATTAATATATCAACAATTATATAATTGTAATTTTTACAAATTTCATAACTTTCATACCATTTTATAACATCGTATAAGCATAATAATGGAACATCCCAAAAATGATGCGAATCCAGTTTACACGGTCAACATCATGGGACCCAACCAACTCATTGTGTTTGGCCCGGCCGATGAGGCCAATCCGCCGCCGAATGAACGGGTGAAGTACTCCAATCAGCGCATACACCCAGACGACACCATAGAAACCATTAAGCGCAAAATACTGGTGGAACTGCCGTCGGTGTCGTACGGCGAGCTCTACCTGTTTGCCAGCGTGCAGCCATTTTTGACGGTGGAACGCGCCGTTCGGCTCCTGACGTGCAATCATCGGTTCCCCATTTCGCGCCACCGGCTGGTGACGCTGTGTCAGAATTTGAAGAGTCCTCACTTGGCAGAACGACTGTGCGAGAGCATCAGAGAGAAAGCCGATAAAACCGACTACACGCCAGACGAACTGTCCGAATTCCTGTTGGCCGTTCAGGGCAGCGAGGACCTGCGCATGGACGTGCCGCTGGGAGAGGCACTGCAGTACGACTACCCCATGCCGGCCGACCCGTTTGAGCCCGTGTTGGACCCCTTTTTGAAAAAGGCGCACCATGATTTAGTGAAAAACAAGAACAAAACCGTGCTGCTAGAATACGGACCCATGCATAACAATGTCATACACGTTTGTTGCGCCGCCGATGTTTTGACTGCTGGTGCTGGTGCTGGCGCTGGCGCTGGCGCTGGTTCTGAAATCATAAATTTGTATTACCCGTATTTGCACGAAAAGGGCATCGCCTCTCGCGAGGAGCTGGCCGAACGCAGGCAGGAACTGATGGATGAGACGCGCCCGCTCATTGACGACGCATTCATCCAGCACAATGAGGCCGTGGATGTGCTGTATCAAGTGTATGACGGCCGACAACAACCCGAGGAGCTGCAATACGTCGAACGCGGGATTAAGTCGGTGCATTTCATCATGCAACCGATTGCGCGATTCGCAATGCCGCTGGACAGCCTCTTCAAAATGCTGCACAGCGCGCAACAAACGCCGCTCATCAAATACAACCCGCAGGGCCAGCGAGAAAAGGTGTATCGGATGTATGCGCCCGGTGTTGCCAAAAACGGAAACCGCATTCCCGCGCTGACCAAATCCAAAATCATGCGCCTGGATGGCGAGATTGGCAAACGGCGGCGGGTGGCAGCCTACATGGAACACCTGATTGACGGCTTCGCGTGCGAAGTGGTGTGCGAATTTGATGCGGAAGCCAACGTGCACGTCAAGGCGCATTTTCGACAGGCGCTGCAATACGGTTCGGCGTACGACAATGCTACCGACCGCGTGCTGCGCGAGTGCCTGAATCCGTTGCTGGATGAAGCGCGCAACTTCCTGCAAAGCACCAGCGGCAACAGCATTGACCTGTTTTGCAGCATTGCCGTTCCCACGGTGGAAATTGTGGACATGACGTATGCCGCGTATTTGACGAACACGCCGATGATTCAGGCGAACGGCATCATGGGATGCATGTCCGCCGTTTTCACGGTGGTGGACGAAACCGCCGCGGAACTCAGCATGCGATACAAACGCGTGTCCAATTATGACGAGCGATTCGGGGCGCAAGCATACATTGCGGACCGCATGCGCAAAGACGCCACGGTTGCCAGCATCATGTCCGGACTCGTTAAAAATCGGCTGGCCAAGACGGAAGAAGCGGCCATGAAAATCATCGCGGATTACCGGTCGGATGAGCAAGTCATGGAGAGCGCGCACCGACGCAGCCGAACACGGGTCAAACAGCCCGGATTTTTGACCGTTGTGCGGCGCGAAAACATGGACCTGCACATCGAAATCAGCGACATCACCAGCGTGTGGTACATCCGCCTGCTGGAAATTTATTTAGATGCCGTCATTCGGATTGCAATGTATCGAGACCGCAAAGGCGAGCGAACCACGCGCGTGCCAGCGACCGTGTTGAAAAGCCTGTGTTCTAAACGCAAGGTGGCCGAAGTCAAAGAATTGAAAGAGATGATGAGCGAAGCGATGAGTGAAGCGACCAATCGAAGTGAAGCAGAAGTAATCGGAGCCAGTCCCGCATTTGTGGTTGACCTGCCGGTTGAAGACCAACTGGCGCTGGAGCGCGCGCTGGAGCGCGAAGCGGAGGGGCTGGATTTAGAAGCGGAAGAAGATGAATACGCGGGATTGGGTGCTGTTCTGGACATGATGGGCGAAGGCGAAGGCGAAGGCGAAGGCGGCGAAGGCGAAGGCAGTGGCAGCGAAGACAGTCAATTGGGAGGTGCGCCCAAAGTGGGTGCAAAAGCAAAAGCAAAGGCTTCCGAGTCCGAGTCCGAGTCTGATTCCGAGTCGGAGTCTGGGTCGGAAGCGGAACCAGGTGGTGTCGTCGCTTATGCGCCCCAATCCTTGAAAAACCCGAACCCGTTTGAACACAAGCTGCAAAAGAGCGAACCCATCCTGTTTCTCTCCAAAAAAACGGGGAATTATGACACGTATTCCACGAATTGCCAGTCCAACATCAAACGCCAGCCGGTGGTGCTGTCCAAGCGAGAATACGACGAGCTGCATGCCGACCCGGAAACGCGACCCATGCTGAAGGACGCGCTGGAATACGGGTCGGACCCGGACAACAAGTACTACTACATGTGCCCCCGGTACTGGAGCTTCAAAGACCGGCGGCCCATGACCGAACAAGAGGTCAAAGACAAGCACTTGGAACCGCACATTATCGGCAAAAAGGAGAAGGAAGTGACGCGGGATAAATACATTTTCGAGTTCAATGATTACGGCAAGGAGCACATGGGCGCCAAGGGATACATCCCGCATTATCCCGGATTTTTGAGCTCGAGTGTGCACCCAGACGGCCTGTGCGTGCCGTGCTGCTTCAAAAAAAAACAGCAGTTTGCCGATTTGAAGGTGTGCGAGGACAAGCTGCGCACTGCCAAAGGTCCTCCTGCAGTGGTGTCAGAAGCAGCAGCACCTAAACCCGTGGCATCAATGGCATCAATGGCATCAATTGCATCAATGGTACCAGCAGCAGCACTCCCAGCACCAGCAGCACCAGCAGCACTCCCAGCAGCAGCAGCGGCGGCACCTAAACCAGCGGTCAAGGTCCCTGACGACTACATTGTGGGTCCGGACAAATTCCCGATTCCGGCGGGGCGTCGCGGGTATTTGCCGCAACCCGTGCAACGATTTTTGAACTACGACAACAGCACGTGTCAGGTCAGCCAGACAAACAAAACCCTGAAGAAGAACGTGAAGTGCTTGCTTCGGCACGGGGTGCAGGAATGGGACAGGGATGCGATGGGCCGCGACGAAAAACCGTCGCAGCTGAGCGAACTGCAGTCGTTCATTGCGTGCATGGCCGCACTGCGACAGGACCCCCACCCCAAAAGCATCCCCGAAATGAAACAAATCATTCTGGACGGCATCACGCTGGACTCGTTTTTAACGTATCAAAACGGCACGCTGGTGGATGCATTCAAACCCGCACCCGGCCAGGAAAGGGAGGTCCATGCATCCGCATCCATATACAGCAAGACCAATTACGTGCAGAAAATGAAGGCGAGCATGAAGGACAAGGGCGCAAAAACGCGCGAACGGATGACGGCTGCAATGAATAACACCATAAATGCGTACGAGAATTACAGAAGTTTCATTGCAAGCAACGACACCGTGATTGACCACACCTACATGTGGGACGTGATGACCACCCTCAACCCCAAAATATTCAACGCGCAAAAGGTGGGGTTCAACCTGATTGTCCTGGAAATCCCGAAAGACGACAACAGCGACGCGCTCAACATTGTGTGCCCGTCCAACCACTATTCCAACAACTTTTTCGACGTGCACAAAAAAATGACCGTGATATTGATTAAACAGTACAACTACTACGAGCCCGTTTTCCAATTCACGGACAATGACGATGCCAAAAAATCCGACGTGAAGAAATCGTTCAGCATTAACGCGCCGACCCTCATGCCCAACCTGAAAGTCATGATAGAGCTGATAAAGGACCACATTCTGCCCGGGTGCGCACCAGTCAATGTGCCAGTTCCCGGCACCAAACCCTACACATTCAAATACAACATTTCGGCGGGTGAAGCGATGGCCATTCTGAGTAAAGAGAAATTTACTGTCAACCGGCTGGTGCTGAATTACGATTCCAAAATCATTGGCTTGGACGTTGAAAAACGGACCGCCGGCCGCCTGTATTCCGGAATTGTCATGACCGCGGCATCGCCGCTGGACTCGAACTCATTGGAGATAGACATGGACCTGGTCATGATGGATGACCCCGACATTTGGAGTTCGTATGAGGAGACGTTGACGTTCCTCGCGTTCGTGAGCAAAGAAACGAAAGCGAAGATTCCGTGCCTGCCGCGCATCCAAGTCATAGATGACGCTCATCTCATCGGCGTAATGACGGAAACCAACCAGTTCATGGAAATTCAGCCGCACATTCCCGAACCGCTGATTCCTGCCGCCGCCATTCCGGCTGGAATGAAACCGCTGGACGTCATCGCTTACAACACGACGAACCCGAATGACGCCGACGCGGAAGTGCAGACCGGTGCTGGCGAAGATGCTGACCGGGTGCGATACGTCCGGCGCATTCAATTGGAAACCGAAATGTATGAACTGTTTCGCAACGCCATGCGCATCATGCTGAACAAAATAAAGAACATGGACAAGAAGAAGCAGGTGGAGGACATCATTCGCGCCAACGATGGTGCCGGACACCATGACAAAATTCGCGAAATCATGCGAATCTGCCGAGAGATGGGCGAACCGTTCATCCAATTCACGGCGATGTCGGATGCCGTGCTGGACGCGTTCGGGTCCAGTTCCTCCGCATTCATGCGCTGCATTTCGGCCGAAAATCGGATTGAATACGGCGCGAAAACGTGCATGCGCACCGTGCACCCAGAACCGCACAAATGCAGCATCATTTTACCGCACAAAAACCTGATAAACGGAATCGATAACCGCACATTTTATTACGGTAAGTTGGCCGATGAGCTGCTGCGATACACGCGCATTCGACGCTTCCTCCTCTCGTCCTCATCATCGTTGACCTCGCTCATGCCGTTGAAATATGATTTGCACGAGGACGAAATCATTTTGCTGCATTCGCAACTAGAGAATTATTTTGAACACCTGGAACCCGGCGCAGGGACCATCAACCGGTTTGTGCGATACAACACGTTTGACACCGCAAATCCCGAACTGAATCCCGGAGAAATTCCGTCCAATCAGTACGTGGCTCCAGCAGGCAATTTGGGGGGTGATTTGCCCAAAGAAATGACCGATGAAAGGGTGTGTGCCCCCCTTGCGCTTAAACCGTTGGCGGGTGCCGCTGCACATTATTTCCCCAAGACCATGCAACAACTGGCATTCGACAGTGCCACGGGGGAGTGCACGTTCGAAGCATTCATTTCCATCATGAAGGAGGAAAACGCCGTATATGCTGGCATCGGCGTGCGCGAGCTGAAATCCATTCTGGTCAACAAATATGGGGAACTCATGCGCACGCACAAGGTGCAAATGATGAAATATTATCAGCACATAACCACCAACCGCAACGTGCTGGCCTCCAACGTGCACGATTTCATCATGAACTCGTTCCATTACATGACGCATTTGGACCTGTGGATTTTGGCGCAGCATTTCCAAATCCCCATTGTGCTGATTGCGGGACAAATTCAGTATCCGTTGATTGAAAACCAACAGCCGGCGCTGGTGCTACACAGCGAACCCGTCCTCGGGACGGCAAATGCAAATGCCAATTTTTACTACGTCATGACAATGGGGCGCACTCGAGATGTTGCTCCCATGTATCGGGTCATTCGCACCGGCGCAAATGAAATGAAATTCTCTCTTAATCAGTGCACCAATGCCGCCTTTGTGCAACAGGTGGAAACTCAAGTGGTTCGGGGGGTTGTCCCCGTTGCAGACTTTGTGGCAGGATACGTCCCGGCTGTCAAAAAACGGGTCGACTTACATGCGGCCGAAGAGGAGGCTTAAATTCGGCCGAATAGGGAGGGGGCTTAAAGATTAAATGCTTTGAAATTCAAAGAATTTAAAAAATAAAATATTTAAGTGTATTATAACCCATACAATCAAATCATGCATTTTCACCTTCCTCACTTGACTGCGCCCGAAGTTGAGCACGGGCTTGACATTGTTGGTCGGATTGCGGGCGGCGGCGCCATCAGCAACGGTGCCGAAGCGCTCAGCAACGGCATCTCCACCGTCGAGGACATTCACAATCACCAGTACGGTGGTGCCATTGTTCACGGTGCTGAAACCGTGTATCACGGGGCGGAGGCCGTCATTGACGGCATGGGCGGCGACTGGCTTTAATAAGGCAAGACAATCAGAGCGTTCTAACGCCTTCTGCGCGTCATCCTATTGTTGCGCCTTTTGTTCCGTTGCGTTTTGCTCTTCGCCCCTCCTTTTTTATGCAAATTCAAAGGCAAATGGCGCATGTGATGTTTGCACAGTTCGGGTTTAACCTTGCACAACGGGTTCCGTTTTAGAGACATCGGGTCGCACGGACATTGCAAATACGGGTTCAATGATTCTCCCGGTTGTTGCATTTGTTCCAACATTTTCGACATGACTGAACGCCCCGTGCTCTGAACACGGACCTGTTTCAGTTTCGCGTGAATTGCATCATTTGCCACGTCAGCCATTTGATGCGCGCGTGCCAATTGTGCTGCACGCAACACCGGATTTGGTTCATCGTGCAGCATGTACATATGATTCGGTGGAATGTCATATGGTTTTCCAAACCGCGCGGCATATGCGGTTGCGTGGTGTTTCAGCACTGGAACGGACACATCGCATGTTGTCGGGTCCAATGCACACCCAATGACCAACTTATCCATTTCGTGCCTCATTTCAGCACCAGTGTTCTTGTGCATCATTGCATATTGCGACTTCATTCGTTTTGCCATTTTTCTGGGAGTGTCGGGTGAATCGGGTTCAAATGCAGCAGCTCGGGTTCGTTTGGGAGGGGACCTGGGGGAAAGGGGTTCCATGTTTACAATTGATGATTGATTATTGATTGATGATTGATGATTGATTGATGATTGATTTAAAATAAAACAATATTAAATTTTTATTTTAAAGGAAGGGATTGTGCGTTTAATGTGGATAAAAAACATTTTTATGCTAAACCATTTTCATCATTAGTTCATTAGTTGATTGGTTGAGTTAAAACCCAACATTGTAATTGTCTGCGCTGTGGCCCAAGTCCACCTTCTGAATGCTGCTCACATTGGACTCAATGGTCAGCTTCTCAAACGCGCACGCGCTCGTGTCCATGGCGGCTGAACCCATCGCCTCCGCAATCTCCTCCTGCTCGTTCTGCGCCTGGAACGCCACGTCCTCCATCTTGGCAATCATCTGCTGCAAGTCCAGCATGACCTGGAAACTGCTGGTGCCGTAATACCCCTCCTGCCCGCACATGACGTTCGCCGAAATGCCGCGCATCTGGTCCAGCTCCGCATGGCGCGCCGCCTTCAGGAACATCTCCGGCGTCTCCTCAAACGACGCCTTGGCAATGGGCCCAATGTTGTCATTGTTAATTCCGTGCCTGAAAATGGACACCATGTTGGAACTGGCCGTCATGCGGTCGCACAGCAGGCTCAGGTGGTGGTAATTGATGTAAGTGCCGTCATTCTCAAACACGCCCGTCATCTCGGTCAACAGTGCCTCGCGCGCCGCCTCAATTCCCAGCACACTGTGTATCTCCTGAATGTCGTCGCTAATCGTGCGACGCACGTCAATGTAGTCCAGCGCCAGCACGTCCATCAGGTTGGTCCCCTTCGTGTCCAACACCCACGTCTCCTTCTTCACGTACGCACCGTCCTCCTTGTGCAGCGTGTCCATGAGCTTGCGCAGCGTCACCTTGCTGATGTTTTTCAGGCCGCGCAACACGATGTTGTTCATCAGCTGGTCCTGGAACGCCTTCAGCAGGTAAATCTTGTCCGACTGGTCCAGCGGGTTCTCCTTCGGCTTCAGCGGTTTCTTGCCGTTGATGTTGTTCATGCGCAGGCGGAACACCAGCTTGTCGGCGTTGTAGTCGGCGTAAATGCAGCTCACGTCGTCGCCGTGGCTGTTCTTAATGGCGAAGTGCACGTCGTCCATGGTGATGCGTTTGTCCAACATGGCCTCGCGACTCATGACCATGCGGATAATCCACTTCGAACGCGCCGAATCATTGGGGTCGGCCTCTCCCTCCAAGTCTATGCCCGCGCACTCTTGCAACAGGCGCTGATACTCATAATACTGCAACATCGTGCTGCGGTCCTCCTGAATGAGCGTGTTCAGGTCATCGGGGTCAAAGCAAATGGACACGCTGTCCACCAACTCGCTCAGCTGCGTCAACTCAATCTGCGCAATCAGCTCCTTGGCGCGCTCGCAATCGGTCTCCTCGTCCTTCTTCATGTAAATGGTCAGCGACGAGTTCTTCGGATTTTCGGTGATGGACAGCAACTCCTCAATGCGGGGCACACCGCGCGTGACGTTCGCCTTCATGGCAACACCGCTGCCGGCTGTGTGAAATGTATCATAACAACCCATGCCGTTTTCAATGATGAATGTGCGTGTTTCTTCAACCGTGAAATCATACATCCATTCGGTTGGGTTTGGAATTTCTTCAATGCTGACAATCTTGTCAAAGCGAACGTCGGGGAATGGGTTGGTTCCAATGATTGCAGCCAGTTTTTTGCGATTCATGTTTGTGTGCACTTTTCCATTGTGCACAAATGTGGGAATGACATCATTCACTTCTGAAATGGTTTTCAAATTGGAATATCTTTCGGCATGTTGCACCAAGTATTCGCGAGTGGAATCGTTTTCTGGCATTTCAAATGCCCTCTGATTAATCGGAATGTAATCTCCGACCTTGAGGTCTGAACCATTTGTTGCAGCCAATTGGTTCTTGGCATCAATGGATAAGAATGATTTTGCCTTCGTTGCAATGACTTGTCTCCCATCTTCGGTCGTGACTCGTAGCACAGTGTTTGTTCCATCCACATTCACAACCGGGTGGCGCGTGACTGCTTCAACGCGTTTCCAACTCGTGATGCCGAATGCATCAACTGATGGAATAAACACATCTTCATCCGCATTGATGTATCCAAGCTTTGTGTCATTTGGATGGTTTTCCATGCGTTCTGCCTTTTCAATGTATTGGTCGATATATTCTCCGATTTGACAGACTTTGATTTGCCCATTGATTTTCAACATTATGCGCGTGTCGTATGATACACTGTTGAGCGTCAACTGTGTGGTGGGCTCACCAATGCTCTGGGCGCTAATCATGCCGACCATTTCACCCGGCGCAATGAGCGAGTTCTTGTATTTCAGCACAATCATTTCCAGCAGCACGGTCAGCGCCTTCTTGTTGAAGCGCTTCACCATGAGCAGGTCCTTCGGCGACAGGTAGTAGAAGTACATGACCTTGAACAGCTGCGTCGGCGCGCAGTAGTGCATGTTTTCCAGGCGCTTATACGCCGCCTCAATCATGGTGAACGCCTCCAAGGGCGTGATGTCCACAATGGAATTGTTGTTGATTTGCTGCAGGCCCTTGACATTGTTAATGGTGTGGGCGAATGCCACTGGCAAGAACACGCGGTCATTATTCTTATTGCGAAACACGCGCTGGATGATTTCCTCGCGCTGCTCAATCATAAAGTCAATCCACTGCTTGCATTTGGCATCGTTCTCGGCCTTCTGCTTCTTCATGCGCGAAATGACGCCCTTGGTGAATGCCGCCGTGAACACCACGTCCTTCGGGTCGCTGCTCGGCATGTGGTAGTGCGCGTAAATCTCGTCCAGACCCAGGTTCACCAGCGGCACAACCTGGCTCTCCACTTTGACGGGGTCAATGCCGTCCTCACCGTAGCTGAACTGGATGACGCGGCTCTTGTTGTTGCGCACCGTCATGTCGTACTCAATCTTCAAATCCTCCATGCCCTTGATGAGTCGGCGCTGGATATATCCAGTCGACGAAGTGTCGCGCACTTGGAGTCCATTCGCCAGGCCAAAGTTGAGCGTGGTTGGAATGGTCAAATCATACATCTTGGGGTGAAGCGCGGGGTCAACTGATTCAATGCTGACGATTGCATCCAGAACCACGTCATTGTGCTGCTGCACCTTATTCAATGCAGACGTCCAACGAATGGATTTGAGACGTTCATTTTTCTCCTCATGCAACAAGTCAATCTGGTCTGCAAACAGCTGGCCGTTGGTTGAACGGATTATTAATGTGGTCGGTGCAGCTGGTTCAACTGGCAAACATATCTCAGCATGCACCCCTAATCTTGCGCATATAAATGCCAAGTCCTCAATGAACCGAATATTGCTAGAAGATGTTTCAATTGCATCGGCATTGACTGTTCCATGCACTGAGAAATAACCACTCAATATGCCTTTGATAAATTCTACACTGGCAACATAAGCATGTGGCGGAATGTTGTTGATTTCCAGATTAACGTCTGCTCCAACCAACAATCCAGCCTCATAATCCAATTTGGATTCAACTTCAAGTGCAGCACACCCACTGACTTTCTTTGCCACTGGCACGAAATCGCCAACCTTGATTTCATCCGTGTATTTCTCACGAAACTGACCCAGTTCCGCATTCCACACCAGTAGCGATTTGTTTGCGGTGACGGTAACATAGCGCCCAGCGTGAGTCGTGATCTTGTACAATTTGTCTCCAGGGTCGTGTCTCGTGACCGCACTCACCGTTTCCCAAGACACATGTCCATCATAGTCCATTGTCACAATCTTGACGGGATGTTCAAGCTCCATGTATTCCATGTTTTGCTCCGTCATGCGCTGCACTGATGAGGACGACGAAATGTGTGCATCAATCCATTCGCCAATTTTGACGTATTTGGGCTCATCGTTTTCAACGACAACCACGGGCGTTTCCCATGTCACTGATTTCACAGCTGTGTCAATGAGACCCACACGACCACCCATGGCGTGAAAGAAGAGCTCCTCCGGCGTGAGTCCTGAGATAAAGGAGTTCTCCACGAAGCCGCGCGCGCCCGGGGAGTCGTCGTATTTCGTGAAGTGCGGCAGCGTGCGGTTCTCAAACCCGTAGGGGATGCGCTTGCCGTCAATGAGCTGCTGTCCGAGGCACGCAATCATCTGCGAAATGTTCAAATCGCTGCCCTTGGAACCCGCCTTGACCATGGTGACGAAGCGGTTGTCCTTGTCCAAGCTCTTCAACCCGATTTTGCCCGAATCAAGCGTGGCCTTGTTCAAAATATTGGTCACCTTGAACTCAAACTCGTCCTCGTTGGTGTTGCCCGTCGCATTTTCAAAGATGCCGAGGTACGTCTGGTCAATCAGGTTCTTCACCTCCTTCTTCTTTGAAGTGATGGACTCCGCAATTTGCTCGTTCGTGCTGCGATTGGCAATCAAGTCGCTGATGCCGACGCTGTAAGCGCTGCCCTTCATGTACTCCGTGACGATGTTCTGCAGATTGTCGATGAAGTCGGATGCCGCCATGTTGCCGAAGTCGTTGCAGGTGCGCGTGATGAGCCCGTTGCTGCCTCCGCCGAGCACGTCCTTGTCGAGCTGCCCACGCAAATACTTGCCGTCCACGATTTCCAACACACCCGCCGAGGTGGCAAAGTCGTCGTTTTCGCCGAAGCCCTTGGTCTTGTATTTCATTGTCATTGACGGCATAATCTGCGACAGAATCTGAAAGCTGCTGATGCGGTCCGCGTGTGCCGCAAAGAGCCCCTCGTTGACACCGTTATACGCCATCAGCAGGTTCATGGCATCGCGCGGCGTGAACGACACTCCCGGGCGGGTCAAACGGTATGACCCCAGCAGCGAGTCCTGGAAAATGCCGATGATGGACTGGTTTTTCGCAGGACTGATGATTTGGTAAGGCACGGCTGCCAGATTCTTCAGCTCCGCCTCCGCCTCCTCGTCCTGCGGCATGTGCATGTTCATTTCATCGCCGTCAAAATCGGCATTGTAGGGCTTGGTGTCGCCAACGTTCATGCGAAACGTGTCGCCCTGGTACATGATGCGCGCAATGTGGCACATCATGCTCATGCGATGCAGCGTGGGCTGACGGTTGAACAGCACGCCGTCGCCGTCCATCATGTGGCGGTGCACGATGTCGCCGTTGTAAAGCACAATGTTGTCGCGGTCGGCGTATCTCAGCGAAATGTTCTCGCCACCCTTGCGCTCCAGAATCTTCGCTCCAGGGTACTCCTCCGGTCCGTTGCGCACCAGCTTGGTCAACATGCGACGGTTCATGTCGTTCACCACCACCGGCTTCGTGATGTTCTTCGCGATTTTCAGCGGGACACCGAGCTCTCGAATCGACAAATTGGGGTCGGGCGTGATGACGGAACGCGCCGAAAAGTCCACGCGCTTGCCCATGAGGTTGCCGCGCACACGGCCGCCCTTGCCGTTCAAACGCTCCTTAATCGACTTGAGCGGACGGCCAGAACGCTGAGCCACCGGCGCCGCGCCCGGAATGTTGTTGTCCACCAGTGTGGCACAGTAATACTGCAGCACCGTGTGCCAGTCGGAAATGATGTTGGCCTGCGCTCCGTCCCGTATTTTCTCCTGCAGCGTTTTGTTTGTCTTGACGATGTTCACGATGATGTGCGTCAGGTCGTCCTCGCTGCGCTGGGCGCCGTCCATTTTGATGGAGGGACGCACCGCTGGCGGAGGAACCGCCAACACCTGGCAAATCATCCAATCGGGGCGTGAAAATGTGGGACTGAATCCCATGAACGACACGTCGTCGTCGCTGATCCTGCGAAATATCTTCAGAACAATGTCTGGGGTGAGTTGCATGTTCATTTTTTTGGCATCCTCGTCGGACATGCCTTTGACGCCGTCGCTTTCCCACTCAGCAATCAATGTGGCCAAATTCTCTTTTCTGATTTTTTTGGGCATGAGACAGCCGCATCCGTCTTCATTGTCATCGCCGCACCGCCTGACTTTGTTCGCCACGCCAAACACGTAGGACCAGCGCTCATCGGGCAGCATCTTCAACGCCTGCTTGTGCGCATCCTTGTTAATCAGCAACTTGCTGCATTTCAGGCACACGCATCTCAGAATCTTGTGCACTGTGGCCAAATGCTGGAAATAAAACACCGGCGCTGCCAATTCAATGCGACCAAAATAACCCGGCGTGTTCATGTAGTCCAGTCCATCCGTGGGACAAAGCATGCCCGGTTCGGACACGCCCATGTACGGACAAAACAATCCACCGATGACGGGCTTATTTCCCACAAACGTGTCGCGACTCGTGATTTCCGAGACCGACCCTTTTCTTATTTCTTCGGGAGACAGCATGCTAAACTGAATGCCCACAATTTTTGATACACGAGGTTTGGTTGCCATTGTTGCCATTGTATTGATTGATTGATGTCGGTCGGTGTGTCTTTAAAATGATAGAAGCCTCCTTATACTAACTAAATAATATTTAGATTGTTTTTGCAATCAATTTTTATTGAAATTCATTTCGGATGGTCTGGATTTGCATTATTATTTCATTCCATTATGACAATTAAAAAAAAAATTGAAAACAGAAAATGAAATATAAACATAATGCACTGACATACAAGAAGCAACAAGAACAACTCAAACGATGCCCATCAACATTTCAACCATTCCGAAGAAGAAGACCAACGCCACCAAAGCAAAGAAGCAAGACGATGCCACGCGGGTTTACAAAAGCAGTTCAAGCAATCCCCCGAATGCGCCTCACCCCCCGTCATCACCGGAAAGCGATGCCACGGACAATGAACACGAAAATGAAGTGGTTGCTGCGACTGCTGGTGCCGCTGACAATATTGCCGCTGACACTGTTGGTGGTGGTGCTGTTGTAGAAGAACCAAAGAGCAAAACCTCCCCCACCAAAAAAGGCAAAGGCGGCAAGGATTCATATGACCGGTTGGAAGTGAATCGCCTGTTGTCTGATTTGTTCCCATCGAAGTACATGGAAGAGAAGGTCAAACAGCTCGAAGCCCCATCAAAAAGAAAATCAACGAGGAAATCTGCTGCCACAACTGCTTCTGAAATCCAAGCTGACATGACCGCGCAAGCGCAAGCTGATATCAACGCGCAAGCTGACCTCAACGCGCAAGCTGATCCCATCGCACAAGCCATCATTGACACTGCATTTTCAGCCACAAGCACAAGCATGAGTCCCATCGAATCAAATGGCGCAAATGCATTCATCACCCCACCTGCCACCCCATCGAAGGAACCAACTGCGCCGAATGCACCCAAAAAACCTATCGCGGTGTCAAGCGCAGCAGTATCAAGCGCAGCAGTGTCAAGCGCAGCAGTATCAAAAAGGAATGAAAAGAAAGAAAAGCCAGAGAAGCAAAAGCAAAACTTCAACATCATCATACATGTTGAACCAAAGGCCAAATCAAATGAGCCGCAGACCGACATATCAAAGCGGCTCGATTTTGGGTCTGCCTCTTCCGCCGCCAAGAAAAAAAGCATCATTCCTGTCGACGAAGAAGTCAATGACGAAGATGACAGCGATGAGGACTACGTTCCCGGGGATTCTGAAGATGAGTCTTACGATGACGACGATGAATACTTCGATGACGAGGACGATGAGTATGATGATGACAGCTACTACTCATCGTCGTCTGACAGTGATGAGGAGGAGTTCAATGCAGCCGAAATGGAGGCCAAGCAGCAGAAATTCATCGAGGAAATGAAAATGCTGCAATCGTTGCGCGCAACCTACGAAGAAATGCTCGAAAAGGACAAAACCAACCGGATTGTGGCAAATCAACTGAAAACGCTCCGGCAATCCGAGGACAAAATCAGGCAGGAAATCGACGATTTGACGCACAAGCAAAAGCGCTCCAATTCCAAGAAGTTCCGCAAATTGCTGCGCAAGAAGAACTCCACCAATGACCTGGAGTACTTCAAAAAAAACCTGACAATCCAGCAGCAGCGCGCGCTCATTGACGAATTGAACGAAGTCGCCAAGGTCACCGCAATTGAGAAGCCATACAAACTGACACTGCTGGAATCCGACATCCCGCGCGACATGAAGGCAGTTGCAATCCGCAAGGTTGGCATGCTGCACTACATGGAACCCGGATGCGGCGAATACTGCAAGCTGAAGAACTGGGTGGATGCGTTCATGCAAATTCCGTTCGGCAAAAACAAAACGCTGCCGTTGACCATCGCGGACGGCGTAGACCGATGCCACGACTTCATGACTGCAGCCAAAACTCGACTCGACACCGCAGTGTACGGCCTGAATGACGCCAAGATGCAAATCATGCAGATGGTCGGGCAATGGATTGCCAATCCCGCCGCAATTGGCACTGCTGTCGCCATTCACGGACCACCCGGCACGGGAAAGACGTCGCTCGTCAAGGAAGGCATCAGCAAGATTCTGGGTCGTGATTTCGCATTCATTGCGCTCGGTGGCGCCACTGACAGCAGCTTCCTGGAAGGACACTCCTACACATACGAGGGCAGCATGTGGGGCAAAATCGTGGACATTCTGATTCGTTGCAAATCCAGCAATCCCGTCATTTACTTTGACGAGCTGGACAAAATCAGCGAGACGTCCAAGGGCGAGGAAATCGTTGGCATTCTGACCCACTTGACAGACACATCGCAGAATTCGCAGTTCCACGACAAGTACTTTTCGGAGGTGGCGTTTGACCTCAGCAAGTGCTTGTTCATCTTCAGCTACAACGACGAGAGCCGCGTGAATCCCGTGCTGCTGGACCGCATGTACAAAATCAGGACGACGGGCTACGGCACCAAGGACAAGACGTTCATTGCACAGAACCACCTGATTCCGCGCATTCGCAGCGAGGTCGCGTTCGCAGAGGGCGACATCGTCATTCCCGATTCCGTGATAGAATACCTCGTGGAAAATCACACGCACAAGGAAGCAGGCGTGCGCAACCTGAAGCGCTGCTTGGAAATCATTTACACGAAGCTGAACCTGTATCGCCTCATGCGCCCCGGCACGCAGCTGTTTGAAGACAAGGAGCAGTTGCTGGAGGTGTCATTCCCTTACACGGTTAATCGCGAGGTGGTGGACAAGCTGATTAAAAAGGGCGACACCGACCGTCCCAACATCAACATGTACCTGTAGAACCAATGAAATGACATGACATGACATGAAATGAATTGATTTAGTAAAATTTAGTAAAAATATAAACTTTTTTTTATATTTTAACATTTTAACATTAAAATATTGTCAAATGTTATAACATTCAATAACACACCACATACACCAACACACCAACACACCAGCAAACGATGAAACACAACACCATGCACAATATAAAGAAACGCCCAATCAACATATTCGCCGAGACCAAGTGGAATGGACCTGATGTCCACAAGGAGTTATCGAAGTCGCGTAAGAGGCATGGACTCATGCATTTTGACCCGAATGCCAGTTGGAATAGAGACCCAATTGTTCCCATGCATTTTGACCCCAGCGCAAGTTGGAATTCCAACACCGCATCGGACATGATGCATCGGAGGAACCTCTTGATGCAACAACATGCATTCAGGGGGGGACCCCAACCGGCGACTTTTGTGCATGGATTTTATGACCGTCCCGCTTTAAACCCTTCGGTGCAAGCGTTTGTGCCTGCTGTGCCGGTTCGGCTAAACCCTGCGGTGTCAGATTTTGTGTCTCATGCTAGGCGGAGATGTTTTAAATGCGGTTCCACTGGACATGTGCAACGCAATTGCCCGAATAGAGGAGGGAAGAGCCGAAAACACAACAAATGCCGCAAGGGACGCAAAACTCGCAGAAATTAACCGGTTTACTGTTGCTGCTGCTGTTGCTGTGGCGTTGGCATTGGCTGAACATTTCCCTTGGACTCGCGGTCTAAAAATTTGGACCGATTGTCCAAATTGGCATCATATCCTGCATAACTGGAATACTGCGTGTTGGTTTCATTGGGATACACTCCAACCTTGTCGCCTTTGTTTCCGTGAATGTATTCGTTTGGAGGATTGTTGACTGCAAAGCTGGGTGCCAATTTATTAGATGATTTGCCATTGTATGCAGTTGTTCCTGCAGCGGGCATGGCATGGCTAGGCCCTGGCCCTGGCCCAGATGCGGACGACCCAGATGCCATCATGTTCGCCAATCCAAACATCAGCGTGAAAAACACCAAAAATGGGATGGCCACCAGTATCCATGCCACGGTTTTGTAGCCCTTGGCGCACAGGGAGTTCAGCACCCATGTCCAAAACAGGAACCACATGATTTTCAGAACGAAAACATAGGTTGTGTTTTGCACCGGGCAAGACACCTGCCCCACGCAATACACTTTTGTGTTTTGGATATTTTGAAACCAGGACACTAAGAGCGCTGCCAGTGAAATGACGAGATACGTCAACGCCGGAGCGCACAGGGTTGAAGAGGCAGACGATACATACGATGCAGTTGGTGCGGTGTCGTTCATATTTATGATTGTTATAACATTCATAAATATTTTTATTAAATCCGCATCACTTCCTAAACAATGCCGACGAATATGGGAATCTAGAAAATGGTTGGAAAGAAACAATAAATGATTTAAATTTTTATTACATGAATTTACTTGTTTTAATAACATCAAGTCCGGGTTTGCCCTTCGATAAGGTTCTATTTTTTCTCGTGTACTGAAATTTTTTTCCATGAATTACTAAAATTGCACCGGGTTTTGCACCACTACATTTTTTATTTTTAGGAAGTTTTGTTGATGATTTTATTGAACTATTTGACTTAACTTTTATTGTTCCCAAAGGGGCAGTCAAGTTGCATTTATTTTCGTTTGAACAACACGGTTTATTCATGTTTTTTTTATTTTGTAAAACTCCTGATTTCCATCGAGGCGTTGTTGCGATCCAAGAAAGGATTGGGCCCGGTTTACCATTTTTATTTTGATGAATATGAACCGCACTAACATTTTTTGTATTTTTTAGTTTTGCCTCATATGTCAGAACATTATTATTTACATTTAGATTTACTGAAGCATACTTGTTATTAGCTTTTAATGTTTTATTATTTCTTTGTTTTTGCGTTCTGGGCGGCATTGACACTCGATGAGTTGTTTATATAATTTACAATTATTAAATTATATACAAAATCCGGCATGCGGGGTCTTTAAAACTCGGTGCTCAAGGTGCGATTTCCGCCGCGCTCGTTCAAATAGTCCCACTGCTTTTGGCTGGTGCACACGCAGCCGGTGCTGGAGGAGTAGTAGCTCGGGCAGCACTCGGGCTTCACCTGATTGTCGGCAAAAATGAGGAGTTCGCCGGGTGGCAGGGGAATGGGGCCGCCCTTGTAGTACTGACCCGACTTGGTGTTGTCCTGGTTGCCCACATTTTTCGCATAATTGCGCGCCGCGTTCTCCCAACCTCCGCGGGGGAGCCCGGAATCCATTTGGTAATTGATGGGAGCGCCGTAGTCGTCCGAACCCAGCTGCTGCGTAAAAGCCTCCTTAATTGCGCTGCCCACATTGGACGGCATGCCGCCCACGGAAAACGAAGTGCAGCTGCAGAACAAATGAGCTCCTAAAATTATGCCAATGACCACAAACAGCGCAATCAGCTCAATGCGTGCATGATATCCGAGAACTTTTAATTCCATTTTCTTATGACAGAAGGGTGTATTGAATTTACGATTATATATATTAAAAATATAAATATTTTTTTGTCATAAATCATTTCCTCCTAAACTCAATCTCAGATTTGGATTAGAATTGGATTGGTTAAGATGGAATCAGCGATAGGCCCTGGATGTGCATGGTTTCGGCCAAGAAGTGCGCAATAATGCCCATCGGCACAGCAATCCCAATGTAAATGGCAGTCAGAACTGTCACTGTGGCGGTTGCAGCTATCAATGCGGGAATTCCAAACGGGCCGAATGCCGTCGCAATCGCCACCGCAATCCAAAGCGCCACAATCGCGGCTGCCATCGCAATCAGAATGATGACAATTATTTCGTAAACGGATTTCAAGCCGGACTGTATGGAGTCATATGTTCCATACAAGGTGTACAGCGAGGCGGTCATGAGGCCTTGGATTTTACCCATCATGTCGCGCGCGCTCAATAAGAGTCCGACCACCGGCTGCATGACATTCAGCACGCGACTCATGATGTCGGCAATGATGGATGACAGCGCGTCCCGAATGTTTTTAATCAATGTGCGCAGGTCATTCAGCGCATTTGCGATTCCGTGTATGGTGCTCATTGCAACCGACTGCGTGTAATACAGCGGCTCCATGAAATCGGATGAAATGGATTTCAACTCGTTTTGCACGCAATACTCAAAATTCGCTGCCGTGTAGGCGTCATTTGTCATGCCGGTCGGCTTCATGATGAAGCCCGCAAATGGAATGTATGCCGGATTGCACCTGAGTTTAATCCAATTGGTGCGAACCAAATTCAAATTCGACCGGATTTTCAAATACGCTCCCGCGCAACAGTATAAAAAAATGATAATGGTGGTCCACAGTATGGCATGAACAAAATCGTCGTGCGTTTTATTTGTGTACAAGTATTTCAACCACGCCAGGCGTGCTGGGTCGGGTTCCATCTCTCAAAATGCTCTCTTATTATTAAATGTCATTATTTGTTTTTCGGTTTTGTGCAAAACAAATAACAATAACACAACCCATGCCACCCCTCCCTCCGCCTAAAGCCCAACCCAAACAAAACTCCTAAATGGCGCGCACGGTTTTGCCAATTGGGCCAGCCCACATGTTTTGCGTGGTTTGCAAACTGGTGTCCAACGTGTACATCATGGTGGTCATGATGCCGATGTTTTTGGCCATCATGTCCTTGATTTTGATGACCATGAGTTGTATCTGGGTCAGCATGTTCAGAAACACGCCGAAAATGTTTTGAATGCTGCCCGTCAAATTGACTCTAAAATTGTTCATGAATTGGCGAACATCGTTCAAACTGGACGACAGGCCGCCAATGCTGCTTGTTATTCCCGACATCAAATAATTGGCCGGTTCCATCAAAACCGTCATGTAGCTGGACTGCATGGAGTGGATGCACTGTTGAAAATTGGTTTCGGTGTCGTAGCCGAAAAACCATGCAAACATCATGTAATTCGCACTGCATTTGTAAAATGGCCAGTTGTTTTTGATATTCTTAATGTAAATGAGGAGAGATATTCCAAGGTCCAATCCCACGAAATACGCCACAATCAAAAACACTTGCGCATACGTTATTCCTTTGGACGGCGGGGAAAACCCGAAGTGGTCTGCGATTGCGGCTGCTGACAACACCGCTTCA
>Ga0114975_10000363_pt1 | contig 34005 bp, 48 predicted proteins | sample S_130626_EF_Meta_FD_87031 | JGI IMG/M metagenome (GOLD analysis project Ga0114975, IMG submission 87031) | Freshwater microbial communities from Lake Simoncouche, Canada to study carbon cycling - S_130626_EF_MetaG | ecosystem: Environmental > Aquatic > Freshwater > Lake | place: Lake...
ATGCTGAACGACATTCTGGATCAGTGGTCCAACGAACGGATGATGATCAGCTATCAGACTGAGATCATTTTCCCAACAGCGACCAATCAGGTGCAGTACACGATTGGACCAGGCGGTCAGGTCGGCGCAGTGTTTACCGGCTCCATTTCCGGTACGACCTTAACAGTCACAACTCTGACTAGTGGTTCGGTGCAGCTCGGGCAAACGCTTGTTGGCACGGGCATCGCATCTGGCACGACCATCGTGCAATTCAATACGGGCGCTGGCGGCAACGTCAATCAGGCCGGCACGTACACTGTCAGCACAAGCCAGACGGTTGCCAGCACGACGATCACGGCGAGCTATCAGCGTCCAGTCAGCATCAACAGCGCATTCGTTCGCGTGATCAACCAGGCCGGCGGCGGCGGTCAATCGCAGAACTCTTTGGATTATCCGGTGGCGTGCATTGGGTTGGATCAGTACGAGCTGATTGGACTCAAGAGTCTCAACGGACCCTGGCCAAAGGCGCTCTACTACCAGCCGGCAGAGCTGCTTGGCACGATCTATCTGTGGCCAGCTCCGGCGCAGGGTGAGATGCACGTGTTTGCCGACACAATGTTTAGGCGTTACGGCAATCTGACGGAATCAATTGCGCTTCCACAGGGCTATCTAATGGCTCTGCGCTGGTGCTTGGCCGAGCGTCTGTGCCCAATGTATGGCAAGGGTTCCACGACGCAACTGGCGATGATTAACGCCTATGCAGCACAGGCCAAGGCAACACTCAAGCGCACCAATATGCGTCCAAGCATGGTTGCTCAATTTCCTGACGTGCTGTTCAGCGGTAAAGCCAAGGACGCAAGCTGGATCTTGACCGGCGGGTTTGTCTAATGGCTGACTTTGGTTTTGTTGGGGCGTCTTACGAAGCGCCAACTATTTACCAGGATGCACAAGAATGTATCAACTGGTATCCAGAGGTTGACATTGTAAAACCCGAAGGCGCTCGAGGCGTTGTTGCTTTGCTGCCGACGCCTGGTTATCGCACCATTGTCACGCTGCCGAATGGTCCCGTGCGTGGAATGCGCACGATGACACCGTTTGGGCAGATGATTGCGGTTGCTGCGAATAAAGTCTATTTGATCCAAGCTAACTGGTCATACACAGAGGTAGGCACGCTCACGACGTCATCTGGACCCGTGAGCATCACCGAGACTCAAACGACCGATGACGGGGCTTCCAACGGCACTGTGGCTTACATTGCCGATGGTGTTGCGCGGTATTTCTACAATCTGACTACTGCAACATTTGCCCAACTGACAAGCGATGGGTTATGGGCTGGTGCAACGGTTGTCGATTATGTCAACGGCTACGTGGTTTACAACAAACCTGATAGCCAGCTATTTACGGCAACGGACGCAGGGTCTGTCTACAACACCGGCGGTTTGTTTGGGCGAAAGGACGGTGGATCGGACAATCTGGTTTCGATTTTTGTTGATCATCAGCAGCTCTTTCTGTTTGGTGAGTTTACGACTGAGGTCTGGGTTGAATCACCACCACCAGACCCGACCATTGCTACTTTCCCGTTTACGCCAATCAGCGGCACGTTCATCCAGCACGGCATCAACGCGCCATTCAGCGTAGCTCGATGGGCTGAGACGTTCATGTTTGTCACGCGGGATCTGCTTGGCCACGCGACAATCGGCACGGTTAACGGTTACCAGTTTGTCCGGCTGTCGACGCACGCTGTTGAGAATTCGCTGATTGGCTTTGACGTTTCTGATGCCATTGCTTACTCAATGCAGATCACGGGTCATGAGTGGTACATCGTTACCTTCCCCCAGGCCAATCTCACTTGGGTCTACGACTCCACGACAAAGCTGTGGTTTAAGTGGATGAGCCTGGACCCGTTGAATAACTTTCAACGCAACCGCGGCAATTGTGCGACGTTCTTTAACACGTATAACCTCGTTGGCGACTACCAAAACGGCAACATCTACATTGTAGACACGGAAACTTACACCGAAGCCGGCAACCCAATCCGACGATTACGTCGGACTCCGCACATTGTTTCCGACTTTCAGAGACAGTATTTTGAGGAGCTTCAGATCCAGTTTCAGCCTGGCGTTGGGCTGAGCACAGGTCAAGGGCAAGACCCACAGGCAATGCTGCGCTGGTCGAACGATGGCGGGTCCACTTGGTCCAACGAGCATTGGACGTCAATTGGCAGGATTGGTAAGTACCAAAACCGAGCGATCTGGCGTCGGCTTGGCATGGCCAGAGATCGTGTCTGGGAAGTGTCCACCAGCGATCCGGTAAAGTCGGCAATCGTCTCTGCAAATCTCAAAGCCAGCGTTGGTGAGAACTGATGGCAACAGGTTATCTGCGCTACCCGCAATCGCCATTTTTAGATCCGATCACCAAACGACCGGCGCGTGAATGGTTGATCTGGTTACAAAACCCTAACGTCTCAACGATTACGGTCGGCGTTGGGCTGGTGAATACTGTTTCCGGCGGCACGACTGGATTGACTCCGGCGGCTGCAACGCCAGGCGCGGTCACACTAGGCGGCACCGTAAACGTGGCATCAGGCGGCACAGGCGCCAATACGCTGACTGGCTACGTTAAGGGCGCCGGCACAACACCGCTGACGGCAAGCGCTACGGTTCCCATTGCTGACGTCTCTGGTGTTGGCACGATGGCCACGCAAAATGCCAGCGGCGTTGCAATCACGGGTGGCTCGGTGGCTGGCACGTCAGTCAGCGCAACTACGCTCACGACGTCTAGCACGGTGACAATCAACAATCTGGCCGCGGCTGGATCGCACACAGTCATTGCAAAATGGTTGCCGGTTGTTGCTGATGGGACAACTTATTATTTGCCGCTGTATACTTAATGAAAGTCGATGATTTTGTGAAAGGGATTGCTGGCCGATTTGATGCCGACCCACAAGTGGAGCATCATTTCTCAGGCGGCATTTATGCGAAGCAGATGTTTATCCCGAAGGGATACGTTGCTGCAACCCACAAGCACGTTTATACCCATTTGAGTATACTGGCATCGGGTCAAGTCATTATTTCGACTGATGATTCTGTCGAAAGTTACAACGCTCCAGCGTGCATTGAGATCAAAGCCGGCACGCACCACAAGATTGAAGCGTTGCAGGATTGCGTTTGGTTTTGCATTCATGCAACAGACGAAACAGACGAAGATGCAATTGATGCTGTGTTAATCAGCAAAGGAACGTAATCATGCCACTCGCTGCTTTAGCCACCATTGGCGGCGCTTTTATAGGTGCAGACGCTTCAAGAAGCGCGTCAAACAGACAGGTTGACGCATCCAATCGCGCATTGGATCTTCAACGCGAACAATTTAACCTAATCAATCAGCAGCAAGCACCGTATCGCGGAATTGGTTACACGTCGCTGAGTCAGATCGGCGGGATGCTTGGCGGTCAAACTCCGATGTTTGATGCGCAAGGCAAGCCGATACTGGATGAAGCCGGTATGCCGAAGATGCAGCAAGGGTCTGGCTACCTGACTCGACAGTTTGGCCCCGAAGATCTTAAGACGAGCCTGGCTCCCAACTACGAGTTTATGTTGAAGGAAGGTCAGCGAGCTGCGCGTCAGCGTCTGAATGCTGGCGGCAGCGGTGGCAGCGATATTGACCGTGGCATCACTCGGTTTGCCGAGGACTACGCAAGCAATGCTTACCAACGGGCTTTTGAAAATTTCTCAAACCAGCGCAAGGACATTTACAACACGCTGGCCGGTATTGCTGGCATTGGTCAAACGGGGCAAACGGCGACCAACACCGCAGCGACCAACTACGGAACAAACGCATCTAATCTGATGACAGGCATCGGTAACGCTCAAGCTGGCGGAATTGTAGGGTCGGCAAATATGTTCACCAATGCGGCTGGAAATTACGTAGCGCGTGATTTTATTAGCGGGTTGCGGCAACCGGCAACGATTGAGAATCGGACTGCTTCGGATGCGATTCCTGGAGCCGGGGCAACAAAAACAACGATGTTTGGCGATTTCAACTACAGGGCAGCGTAAATCATGCCGGTCGATCCAAATATTGCGATGGGCGTCAAGCCAATTGACTTTCTAGGTCCTGCTGGAAATTATCTAAACCTGGCTCGGGGCGTGCAAGCGCTTGAGCAAGAACAGGCGATGAACCCAATCCAGCAGGAAAAAGCTCGAACTGAACTTAAAACTTTACAAGCTACGCAAGCTGCCGAAATTGCGCGTCAAAAAGCAATCAGCGGCCAAAGCGTTGTAGCCGAGGAACAGGCTCGGTTTAATCAAGCAGGCAGCGTACAAGAAAAGTTGCAACGAACTTTTGCGCCATTGTTTAAGTTGGACTCCTTTCAAGATGTCACAAAAGACACCCGAGCGGCATTTAGAGATGTAATGGCAGCTAAACGGCAAGCAATTGCTGCCGGTGTACCGGAAGACTCGGCAGAAATGTTTGCAGCTTCTTTGTATGCAAGAATTGAAGAATCGCTCGCAAGAAAAAACCAGACGCCGGTTAACGAATGGGCGTTCAGCCAGTTGTTTTCTGGACAGACTCCCTCAGCACAACAGCAAGCGTTTGCACCGTATGGCGCTCCATCAGTCAACGCGGGTGGCGTTCCGGGTTATCCCGTTGCGGAGCCTGGCGGGAATCGGTTCCAGCCATTTCAAGTTGGTCCGCGTCCGACAGCGCCTGCTATGCCACAGGAAGGCGTGCAGACAGGCGGCGTACCGTTGTCAACAGGCATTCAAGAACGTGCTTTGGATCTCGGCTTGTTTGAAACGGGACCAACCAACAAAAAGGGCGCTGGCGTTCCATTGATGCAACCAGCAGCTCCGGCGCAGCCACAAGGCGTTAGCGCTGGAGCTATGTCAATGCCTGGATTGCGTTACCCAGTGCGGCAACAAGGCACTGCTTTTCTGCCGGCGCAGGGTGAGGAAGCCGACCGAGAAATCGGAATGAAGTACGTCAATGGTTTGGTGTCGCTTCAGCCACAAATGCAAACAACCCGACGCAACATTCAAGAGGTTGTTTCAAAAGCCAACGAAATTGAAAAAAATGCTTTTCAATCAACTGGCGTTCTTGGCGCAGCAGAACGAAAAATCAGAGAGTTTGTTGGCGATACAAACTACCAACAGCTTTCAAAAGATTTGGCAAATTTGCAAATCTCATTGATTCAGTCAAAGGGCGGGTCTCTGGACACCGTTGCTGGTCAAGGGCTTGCACAACACGCTAACGGCGATAAGACCTACGGTCCCGACGTTCTGCGTGCAATCGCACGACGTACTTACGGCGACGTCCTAGCGACCGAAGCCGAGGGCGCTGCTGCTGACTTATTCCGGCAACGGTATGGTGACGCTAACCATGCAGCTTTTAAGCAGTTGTGGTCTAAAAATTCCGACTCAAGAGTGTTTGAGCTTATGGGGCTGCAAGATCTAATTCAAGATCCAAAAGAACAAGAGAAGGTCACCAAAGAAGTTATCCTAAAAGGTTTGTCGCCAAAGCAGATTGACGAGCTGACCAAGAAATATAGAAACATCAAGCGTCTGCGCGAAACCGGATCTTTGTAATGGATAATGTTGAGCGCTTATTGCAGAGTGCAAAACCGGGAACGATGGTTACCGAGGCGCATCTTGATGCGCTGCGAGAAATTGAGAGCAGCAACAATCCCAAGGCAGTCAATCCTAAGTCTGGGGCTATGGGCGCGTACCAGTTTATGCCTGACACCGTTGCTCAACTTGCTAAGCAAGGAATCAAATTCGATCCGTTCAACGAGCCACAGGCTCGAGAAGCGGCACGGCAGCATCTACAAGATTTTGTAGACAAAAGCGGTGGCGATCTTAACAAAGGGCTGGCGCTCTACGGTGGTCACATCACCAAAGACCCAACCAACTACATTAACAAATTCAACGCTGCGTTAGCTCGACAAGCCAAGGCACAAACCGATCAGGGTGGCGAGCCAGAAGATAACGTCATTCGGTTGCTTCAAAGCGCCAAAACCGTAACGCCAGAACAACCCAAACCAGCACCACCAAAGCTGTCGGAGCTGTCACCGTTTGGCTCTTTGGGCGTCCCTGAGGGGGACTTGGTACGCAAGGCAATGAAGAAATACCTTGCTCCAAAACCCGCTCAAACGGCTCCAGCGGCGACAGCGGATCAAATCCCTACCACGACAGTCGCTCCTCAGCCAGCAGCGCCTAAGACGGAGTATAAGGTCGGCTCAATGGCCGATCTCGGGAAGGGCATCGTCTCTATGGCTGACGTTGCTGCTGGCGGTCTTACTGGCCTTGTTGGTCAAGGAAGTTATGCAATACAACGTGCAATGGGCGTTTCTCCTGAAGAAGCTCAGAAGTCTGTGGCTGAGTTTGTTGAGAAGCGCACGGACCCGTTTGGCCGAGCTTTGGGTATCTCTAACGATCCAGCGTACAAAGCCGAAGCCACCCGTAGACTGACGAACTTTATTGGCGAGAACGTCGGCAAGGGCGCAGCTTGGATCGCTGAGAAGACCAACATTCCGGTTGGTGACGTTGAGAATATGATTGGCTCGCTTGGGCTATTGCCGGTTCCTGGCGTTGCCAAGGCTGGTCAGAAAGTCGGTGCAGCGACCTATGGCGCCGAGCAAGCGTTGCGCGATCAGTTTGCAGCCAAAGCACCGCCACCGCGGGTTGAGCCAGGCATCGGCGCACCGGCGGCACCAACCGCACCAGGCCAACCGAAACCGCGGGTTACTTATGCTGAGCTACAAGCGCAGCTCAAAGAAAAACAAGCGGCAAAGGAACAAGCGTTCCAAGATCTAGCCAATGCTCCGAGCTTGCGTGAGGCGCAGGCACGTGCGACGTTGGGCGCAGGGCTTGCACAACCGATTGGTGGCGCTGGAGCGACTCCAGGCAGCGTTGGTGCAGCAGCGGTTGACACGCCACGAATGCGCGTTGAACGGGCGGCAAGTCTTCCGATTCCAATCACCTACACTCGAGCGCAAGCCACCAAAAACCCATCTGACGTCAAATATGGCGCGGTTGCTGCTAAGACTCCGTATTTGGCCGACCAAGTGTTTGAGCGCAACGCTGAGCAAAACGCGCAGGTGCAGGGCAATATGCAAGCGGGGATTGAAGCGACCGGCACTCAAGCGCAGGGGATTTCGCCGGTTGACTTAGGTCAGAACATTGAAAAATACGTTGCAAAAATAAAGCAAGAAAGAAAGCAAGACTATCAAAATGATTACAAGGCGGCAGACGCAAAGGGTGAACTTGTAGAACCCGTTGATTACACGCCTGTTTTGAATTTTATTAAAAAATCGACAGAAAAAAGACCGTCTCGCAGAAACAGAAATCCTCTGTACGGCATCATTGAGGAAGAACTTGCGGCAAACGACCCGACCGGATCTGGAAAAATTGGCGCACTTCAGCTTGAAGATGTCCGACAGGCAATCAATGATGAGACCGACTTTACGGTTCCAAGAGAAAAAGCGTTAGCAGCAAAAGTCAAAAGTCTGATGGATCAGATCAGCAAAAATGCTGGCGGCGACTTGTACAAGCAAGCTCGCAAGAAACGAGCGCAATGGGAAGAAGATTTCCAAAAGCAGAGCACGGTTAGGTCGATCAATGAAATTAAGAAAAACACAAACGACAAGGCTGTTCCTACGGAGAAAATCTTCGATCAGCTTTTCCTTGGGAAGTCTGGCGACCAAGTAAAACGTGTTTTCAATTTGTTGGAAAATTCTGGTCCAGATGGTCAGCAGTTGGTGCGAGACATCAAGGGTCGATTTGGCGAACACATTTTAGAGAACACAACCAAGTCAGCGCAGCTTGACACCAAAGGTCGGCGCTATGTGTCGACGGCAGAACTAAACAAGCTGGTCACCAATCTGGACAAGAGCGGCAAGTTGGATCTGGTGTTTGGTCCTGAGTGGGCTAATCATTACCGCACGCTCAATGAGGTTGTTGCAGAGATTCAGACTAACCCTAAAGACGTGTTAAGCACGTCAGGCAGCGGAGAAACTGTTTTAGGTGCGTTCTTGGGTACGGCTCCGTTTACGGTGGCCGGCGAACTTATTGGGCAAGCCACAACTGACACGCCGGTAATTGGCGGTATGTTGGCGGCTGCTGCTAAACAAGCTGGAACAAACCTTGTACAATCTCGAAAAATTAAAAAAGAGCAGACCAAGCTACAAGATTTCTTGAATTACAAACCGTGAGTCGATCATGTCAGATATTGATCCCGTCAAATATGGTCAGTTAATCGCCAAGGTCGATTTGCTGGAGAAGCAAGTCGCAGATATGCAAGCCGACATAAAGAAACTGTTGGAGCTTGCTAATCAAAGCAAGGGTGGCTTTTGGTTCGGAATGGCGGTCATCAGCGGCATCAGCACCGCTGCCGGTTGGGTCATCAGCCACTGGTCCAAATGATCGGAATTGAAGCGATCCTCGGGCTTGGTGGTGAGATCATCAAGCGGGTCTGGCCAGATCCAGCACAACAGGCCAGCGCTCAGCTCGAGCTGCTGAAGCTCCAACAGTCTGGCGAGCTTGCCAAGATCGTCGGCCAGCTTGAGATCAACAAAGCCGAAGCAACATCAGGCAGCCTGTTTGTTGCCGGCTGGCGTCCAGCGATTGGATGGGTCTGCGCCACGGCGCTTGCGTATCAGTACGTTTTGCGACCAATTGGCTCTTACGTTGCACGATTAAATGGCATCGAGGTTGGCGATATGCCGACGCTGGACGCTACCCTTTGGGAGCTGATGTTCGGTATGCTTGGACTTGGCGGTCTTCGGACCTTTGAGAAAGTTCAAGGAGTAGCATCAAAATGAAAGACAATTTCCAGAAAGCGCTGGATCTGACGCTCGGCTTTGAAGGCGGGTACTGCAACCATCCATCAGACCCAGGCGGTATGACCAACCACGGCGTCACCAAGCGCGTCTGGGAGGACTGGACAGGCGAGAGTGCCGACGAGCAGTGTATGCGCGATCTGGACGTTTCTGACGTGCTTCCGCTCTACCGGGGGCGCTACTGGAACAAGGTCTGGGGTGACGAGCTGCCGGCTGGTCTTGACTACTGCGTCTTTGATTGCGCGGTTAACAGTGGACCCAAACAGGCGATTGTATTCTTGCAGCGCATCTTAGGCGTGGATGATGATGGCGTCATAGGTCCGGTTACCCTGGCCGCGGTCAAGCGCGAAAAGGCGGTCGATCTAATTGAAGATTACAGCGATCTCAGGCTGCGATTCCTTGAGAAATTGAAGGCTTATGCCGTGTTTGGCAAGGGTTGGACACGTCGGGTCAACGCGGTTGAGGATTTTGCGAAAAAAAATATATAAAACAAACAGTTGGCACTAGACAACGTAATCTAAGCGTGGTATTTAGCACCAACGAAACAAATGGTGCTAAAAAATGGCTGGAAAAACCAAGATCTCCGACGAGGATTTTCTGGTTGCGTGGCAGAAATTCAAGAGCGCAACACAGGTTGCTAACTTCTTTGGGTTTACTGAGCGCTGGGCACACAACAACCGCCGGCGACTGGAAGCTAAGCTCAAGATCAGACTTGAAGCAACCGCAGTAAACGCCAAAGCGTTTGAGCATCTGCAAACGCATCATTTGACAAAAGCACGTCACAACGCCGGCATCACGGACGGCACGGTGATCGTATTCTCTGATGCACACTTCTGGCCAGGATTGCGAACAACGGCGTTCAAGGGGTTGCTTTGGGCGATCAGTCAGCTCAAGCCCTACGCTGTGGTCAACAACGGCGATGCCTTCGACGGGGCTTCAATCAGCAGATACCCTAGAATTGGGTGGACACAACAACCTAGTGTTAAGGAGGAGCTTAACGCCTGCCAGGAGGCGTTGGCAGAGATTGAGGCTGTGGCCAAAGCAGCACGCCACAACGTCCAGCTCATTTGGCCACTAGGTAACCATGACTCGAGGTTTGAGAACTTTCTAGCGGCTAACGCTGGTGGTTACGAGGGCGTGGTTGGTTTCTCATTGCGAGACCATTTCCAAGCCTGGAAACCGTGCTGGAGCTGCTGGTTGACTGATGACGTGATAGTTAAGCACCGCTACAAAAACGGCGTTCACGCAACGCACACAAACACGATGGGCAGCGGCATCAGCATCGTTACTGGCCACCTGCATTCGCTCAAAGTGACGCCATTTACGGATTATCGCGGAAACAGGTATGGGGTCGACACCGGGACACTGGCAGACATTGATGGGAAGCAATTCAACGATTACTTGGAAGACAACCCAGTCAACTGGCGATCTGGGTTTGCCGTGCTCACATTCCGAGATTCCAGGCTGTTGCTGCCTGAACTGGCAATCAAGCACTCTGAGGGAATGCTTGATTTCCGTGGCGAACTAATCGACGTGTCTGCGCTCTAAATTCCCAAAGCGTCGTCTGTAACGGACCATTGCCGCACAAAGAAATATTCTCCGTACTGGTCACGCAAGTCTGGCGGGTATCCGCGGTCGTCTAACCAGTGCAGCATATTGTCGTGCAGCTCTGTGTCCCAAATCTTGGGAAACCCGTAACGCCAACCCTCGGGTGGATCAACCCACATTTTCATTTGATTGCTCCTTGTCTAGCTGCTGTTTCAAGCGCTTGTGGAAAGTTTCCTCGTTGTCGTCACCAGACAGAAACCAGTCAATGCGCTGCACCAGGGTGTAACACATATTGAGTAATGAGATTGTCCCTTTCATCACTTCAATGGTTTCTGGGCTGTATTTCTCATCATACGTATCGCGTTCATCCTCAAGAATTGCTTGTTCAATGTTGTCAGCAATTCGTTGCAGATAAAACTGCTGATACTCAAAATGTCCACCGCTCATAGCCAACTTCCTTTAAGTACGTATGGTTTTTTGCCACGAATCCGTACATCAATCTGGCGAACCTTGAGCTTTAGACGCTTGGCGTAATACCGTGCTCGACCTAAATGTTTTGTTGCTATAAAGTTTCTGCCACCTCCCTTTGGGTATTCAATCCAACGACAACATACGTAGTACAGTTTCTTGGGCCAGCAGTGTTTCATTTTCCTTCCTTGAGATAAAACTCAATGTAGGTTCTCAACTCAGAGATTTCCTCGCAAAGCCGAGCGACGATCATCATATGAGTGACTTTCTCACCGTCATGGTCGGGATGGTCTTCGCACCGCTCAGTCAGGTTTTTAATGTCTTTGTAATTCATTTTTGTTCCTTGCTGGACAGTTTCTTCCCTGATTGCAATTCCCGTGGCAGGGAGGACACTGTTTCATTTTTGCTCCTCATTCGTTTAATCATTTTGTGGACGTTCTGGGGAGTGCAGCCCAGAACCCGTGCTATTTCATTCATGGACGGCAACCGGCCCAGGCTTTTTTCCAGCCCACCGATTGCGTCCAATAATCGGATCTGAGCCATCCTCATGCCGCTGCTTTCATGAGCGCGTCAAGTGCGCCAATCCGAGCGGAAAAGGTTTGAAGGAACCTGGCACGCTCTACCATCGTCAGTCGGGCAATCTCACCATCGTTAGCAGTGCGCAACAGCTTGAGCTTAGCAATGCGATCTGCTGGCGGGATCTTGCCGGCTTTCATCACCGCGTCAGCCAGCGCATTGAACTCAACAACCCATCCAGCTTCGTCGTTGCTCATCGAGCGTGGCTTGGCTTCGTTGGGCACTCGCAATGCCCAGGTGCCACCAGCTCCATCCTCAAACTCAATCACGTCTGGCGGCGGTTCAGTGGGCTTTGGCAGCGCTTTGGGTGCTACCGCATCCAACGGGTTTGCCGGCTTACCCTCGGGGCGCTGAGGAGGCTTCCTGCTGGCAGCGTTGCCGTCGTCATCCTCGGCAGCGATACCGCACGCAGCCATCAGCGAGTAGCGCCGAGCGTAAGTCAGTGCCGAGCCATACCCTTGCGGGTCGTGCTTGGCGGCTGGCACGTGGAGCTTGCCCATGCGCAGCGTCTCGCCAGATTCATGCAAGAAGCAGGTCTCAACGGTAACGCCATCTTGCACGTTAAACGTCTCCTGATAGACGGCAATGCCGTTCTCGAGCAGGGCGTCGTTGACGGCTTCCAAGCAACTCGCAAGGTCAACGTACTTGTTCTTGAAGTGAGAGTTTGTGTTGGTCTTAAGCGCTGGAGCAAAGGCTTTCTTTGCCGCGACAAATGCTGCTGCGATTTTCATTTCGGTCCCTTAATTGTGACTGTTGACTGGCGCATTGAGTGCGCAGGCTTGGCGGGTACGACCTTCTCCGGCTGCGCCTGGTACTTGCGGATTGGCCAGGAAATACGGAACTCCTCAGCGTGCGCCAGCGTCGCGTTGCCAAGCAGCTCCTTGAGCTCGGTTTCGTCTTCAGTAATTGTGGTTTCCAGCGTTTTGATTAGCTCTTTTGCTTTGACAATCCGCTCGGCCAGCGTAGCTCCCCACTCGCCAAGATCCACGCTGTCAAGGTTGGGATCACCTGGCCACTTGGTGCCGAATTCTTCGGGATTAGCGGGGTCGTACCATTCAACTTCACCAGTCTCTGTCCAATGCGTGAGCTTGGTTTCAAACTCTCGCGCTTTGGCTCGGATCAACGCTTGCGTTTCCTCATGGGGCGCAAACAAAAAGATGCGCAGCTCGGTGCCTTGATACAAGACGCACACAGCTCCCCACTTGGCGCCGATAATATCCATCTGCGCCTGGAGCTGGAGCGGACCTCGGCTAAGCGCTGGGTAATCCTCGGGATACACCGAGGTGACCTTTGCCTCGAGCACGCCGACGCCATCCAGCGTGATTGACTCGGCGCCGACAACATAAACACCAGCGTCTGGGTTGTCTGTCACGACCAGACCATTGCCGTCTCCCTGGCCATCGAGCGAACAGGCAATCGGCGCGTCAGGATGAAAGTAGGGCTTGGGATGGTCTAACACTAAGTGCGACAGACCCAGACGGGCGCTTGCCTCGAGCAGGAGCGGCACTTCAAGCAGGTTGCCCCAGTGCATTGCCTCGTTGGTCTCAAAATGCTCTGGAGCGTCCTGTAGCGCGTTTATCACGCTCGTAAGGACACCGTTAGGCGTCTCGTACTTAGAGTGGCCCAAAAGGGCAGGGATGCGGCTTGCGCTGAGCATTGTATTTGGCGTTACCTTTCCTACCATGATCAGAGTCCTCCAGAAAGAGCAAGAAACAAGCAAATTGCCGACATTGCGCCGACCGCGATTGACGCCAACAGGATCGTCAGATTGGAATCGTGTTCAGGTTTCATTGCTTGGCTCCTCGATAACTGGTTCGGCTGATTTGATGGTGACAAAATTTTCGTCGTCGTAACGGTCGAAGCGCATCTCGCTGCTGAAATCTTCGTAAATTTCTCGGTTGACGTGATGAAAGATGATTTCTTCAATTTCTTTTTTGGTGAATGTAATTTTCACGATGGCTCCTTGATTGGGGGCCGAAGCCCCCGGTTAGTTAAATTAGGCAGGGCAACCGTCCATCCACCAACGAGCCACGGTGATGGCACGCTGACGGTTATTTTCTTCCCAGAACACTTTTTTTCCGTCAATCAAAACGGTGTGGTAAACCTCAGAAGGACCAAACGTCACTTCTTCGATTACAACGCGCTGGCTTGCGCCGTTGGTCATGCGGCCAATCACAGCGATTTCAATATCATTTGCTTCTTCTTGTTCGTCGGCCCAAACGGTGCCGCGATCAAAGCCGTCCCACTGGCTGCTGCAAGGTGCGCTGTGGGCGAGGTGTTCTTCGTACTGGTTTGCAAACATTTTCTGGCTCCTGTTTTGCGTTGCGATATGCAGCGCATGAGTAGAACTGTACAGAGGTTGACAACCATAAACAAGGGGGTAGAGCAAATATTTTTCTAGGGACAAACCCTAGTACAAATTTTCTCCACAAGCCCATCGACTTCGTGCATCATCTGCCGTTCGTTCTCAAGAGTTTCCCTGTCGGGACATTTCAACGGTCTAGACAGAGCGCCGGCTTGAAAAGAACCCGTTCGGGAAACAGCATGGAATCTATTGAAATGATGACCTTACAGTTCGTTATCCCTGGACCACCAGTTGGCAAGGGTCGGCCACGGTTCAGCACGCAGGGCGGCAAGCCTAGGAGCTACACACCGGCTGTCACTCGGGACTACGAAGCGCTAATCGCAGCTCGAGCTGCTGAAGCAATGGCCGGCAAAGAGCCACTTAAGACGCCGTTGAGAGTCATGATTGAGGCGACGATGAGCATTCCCTTGAGCTGGTCAAAAGCAAAGCGCCAGGCAGCGTTAGATGGCGATGTATACCCATCACGACCAGACGTCGACAACATTGCCAAGACCGTTCTGGACGGGATGAACGGCGTGGTTTACGAGGACGATGCCCAGGTAATGTATCTCAAAGTATCCAAAAAATATGCCGAAGAAGGATCGGTCACAGTCTGGCTGGCGGAAAATCTCAAATGAGCAAAAAGGCAAATTTAGAAGCCCAAAGACGACTGGAACGGACGCCCTACAGACTGATGGATTTGAATGGAAAACCCGTCAGAGATTATACAAAAGCTGAAAAGGAGATCGTAAAAGAAATCAAAAGAGAGTACGAAAAATCGCTCAAAAGCACCTCAGGTTGACCTGTGGATAACCTGTGGATAACTACCCTGAAATCTGTGGATAACCCTGTGGACAACCCTGTGGATAACTTTTCTTCATATACGCGTGCGCGTAGAGATCTAAGACTAAGATCTAAGACTAAGATCTAAGACTTAGAGAGCTAAGACTAAGATCTAAGGATGAGATCTATGACTAAGATGAATGACTCTATATTTAATTTTACTAAAGAAATAAGAGGAGGTTTGAAAAAAATAAAAGGTGCTCAAATAAGCAGCAATCTGGTAAATCAGCTAATTGCTCTGGACATGACGTCAGCGCAAATGCAAACGAGCATTGAATCCGTTATTCGCAGACGGGTTCATGCCAAACAACCTGAGGTTGAAACAATGGAGGAGCTTTTATCCGAAGTTGTTACAGACCAAATCCTGAGAAACAATCTAAAGTGAATCAAATGAATAAACCAACCGCAGCCAAGGGCAATTACGAGCAGAAACCTGGCAAGGGTGCTGCATTTCCGAATGACAAAAAGGTCGAGGATTGGCACGCCGATTACAAGGGACGGATCTGCTTGCCAGACGGCGCTATGCACTGGCTGGACGTGACGATCAAAACCGCTGCCAGCGGGATGCAATACGCTGCAATCAGCATCGGAAACGCTTGCGAACCGACAACCGCGGTCGATCATGGCCCGAAAAGGCATCCAGACGGGCACCAGAACGGTTTTCAGAAGGCGGGTGAGGCCACCCTACCAGCTCGGATGAAAAACGCGCCACAGGCCCGCGCATCGACTTTCGAGGATGACGCCGACAGCGACATTCCTTTTTGATGTTTAAGGAGTAATAAAATGGAAATTAAATTAGATCCGCTACAAATCATTGCCAATCATGGATCAATGACGTCAAAGCAATGCGCTGAGTATTTCCCTAATTTAAGCTCAAAAGATATTGATGCAAAGCTGCGTCAGGGATTTAGGGTTGGGAGACTTGGGCGGCGAATTGACGAGACCGACGGCGCCAGTCGCAAGCGATACGTTTATTTCGACGCCAATGGTCGTGCCAGCAATCGCGAGCCAGAATATTGCGTAGTACTCAGAACCCTTGGCAAACCTGTGGAGAGCATTGATGGAATTTACTAATGGCCGGTTTGTCTACCGCGGCGAGGACAACGAGAAGCTCCACCCGGACGTGCAGCCGGTGTTCTTCTTAAATGACGCGATGTTTGTGCCGCACTACGTGACTCCGCACATTTGGGTGTCCTACGGCAACGAGAAGCTCACGACCAAGAACTTGATTGAGCGCAACGCCAAGATCGGGACGACTTATCTATGGGTTCGACCGTGGATTGAGAAGATCTTCAATTCTGAGGATATTTTCAACATGAAAGAATCACAATTGAAAAAAGCACTTATTGCATGACACAACAAGTCGGAGAATCAATTACCAACATTCAATTAAACGTCAGCAAATTGCAAAAGCAATGTGCTGGATTCAAAGTGGAGCTTGACTGCGTTGTCAGTCTTGCAAAGCAGATTCAGGCTGACGCATCCGTTTTGATAGACGAATGGGAAGGACAAGATGAAACCAGTAATCGACGAGCAAACCAGCGACCTATTCTTGGAGGAATGGCTGTGCGACCTACTTGCGGATCCTGTCGATATTTCAACTTACTTGGAGGAGATGGGCAAGACGCCTGGATGGGTGAATGCCGACGCCGATCACCAGAGCTGTTGGTAGACATCGAAGGGAACCTATCACCTGCCTGGCCACCCGTGGACGAGATCCACTGGTGCGGCGATTACTCACCGGACAATTACTCATGAGCCACGATCCAGTAAACCATCCACAGCACTACACTCAGCACCCGAGCGGCGTTGAGTGCATCCAGATCACCGAGCATATGTGCTTCAACTTAGGCAACGCGATCAAATACGTCTGGCGAGCGGATCTCAAAGAAGGGTTGCAAGACCTCGAGAAAGCACGCTGGTATCTAGACCGGGAGATCGCACGACGCAAGAAAGCGTTTGACGATCATATTGATAACGTGCTACAACGCGCATGATTGGGTCCGGGCGCACTCCTCGCCACTACATTGCCCAATTGGGCGACGAGGGGTTGCCCATTTTTTTCGGTGGTGCAGATGGAAAATGAAGCGAGTACATTTGTCTCGGTGCTTCTGCACTCAGGCACAAACGCGCATCTGCTGCATTGGACCACTAGCAGCTTTGCTGCGCACCAGGCGCTAGGTGAGTACTATCAAGCCATACCAGAACTGGTCGACCAGTTGGCCGAGGCTTACATGGGTCGCTACGGGCAATTCACCGAATTCCCTGATGATTACTACCTTCCAACCGACGATCCTGTCGAATACATGGAAGGAATCAAGTATTTTGTGCAAGACTCACGGGAAATCATGCCCGACGACTCTGAGATACAAAACCTAATTGATGAGATTGCACAACTCATTGATTCGACTCTTTTCAAACTACGCTTTCTTAAATAGGCTCCAAAATGATGAAATCTAAAGACTCCGCAACAAAGCAGCCAGCCGGTTACGGCTTCGGCTCGAGCGCTAAGGTTCCTGCTGGCGTTGCCAAGCAAGAGAAAACCGGCGAGCGCAAAGAGCGCATGGTCAACGGCGTCGGCATGGGCGAAGCCGATATGACTGGCAAGGACAAGCAATTCAACACCGGCGTGACGTCGGGCACGTGCTACACGCACGATCGGATGTCGTATCAGAAATGATTAGACCGTTACGCAACTTCATTACCGTGCAACCGTCCGTCAGGAAACTGTCGGACGTGATTCACATCAACAACCGCGAACCCTTTAACGAGGGCACAATCGTCGCGGTCGGACCCCAAGTCAAGGAAGCTCGAGTCGGGGACCGGATTAAGTATGGGAACGGTGACTACCTGAGCTGGCCAACCCACAACAAGGATGGCCAGGACTATCAAATCATTTCCGAGGCCGACGTTTGTGCGGTCGTTGAATAAGAGGGAATTATGAGTAATTCAATTGCATCAGGCGTTGCTTACGCCGATCCAGAGTTCACCACGTGCTACGTCAGCCAGGAGTTTGGCTATACGCCAGCAGCGCAGGGCGCAGTGACGCAGCTCACCAGCAAGTCAACCGCGGTCACGCTCAACAAGAGCATGGGACGCATTACCATGAATGCCGCGGCATTGGTCCAGCAGACTAACGTGGTTTTCACGCTTAACAACTCAACGATCAGCGACAATGACGTTGTGTTAGTCAGCATCTCCGGTGGTGTTGCAACGCCTGGCTCTTATTGGCCATACGTGGCTGACCAAACAGCCGGCAGCGCCACAATCGGGTTGTTTAACAATACGGCTGGCAGCCTGTCTGAAGCTGTTGTTATCAACTTTGTTGTGATCCACGGAGCAAGCTAAATGAGCATCCATGACGATCTAGAAATGCTGAAAGAGGCTGTTGCAGCGCTTGAGGACCAGATCAACGAATCGTCGGACGATATTCATGGCCAGGCTTTTGAGGACGGCTCAGAAGCTGGCAAAGCTGAGCTGGCCGAAGAAATCGCGGTCATGATGGGCGCAATCGACACCGAGGAATGCCCAGATTGCCGTGACGTGCTCAAGCGCGTGCTAGATCAGCACATTGCTCAGTTTCTGGCCGTTGGCACGCACGCTTGCGAGCTGGAGCCAGAAGCCGAGGATGACGAAATTGATTTTGTAATCTCTTTTGAAGATCACTCATGAAACCTGGCCTTTATGCCAATATTAACGCGAAGCAGGAACGGATCAAGGCCGGCTCTGGCGAGAAGATGAATAAGGTCGGCAGCAAGGCGGCACCGTCTGCTGCTGACTTTAAGCAAGCTGCGAAGACTGCTAAACCGGCGAAGAAGAAGTAATGGCTACAAAGCACGACAAGCCCATTCCTCGGACGACCACGGGGAAGAGCAAAACGTATAACCCGACAGAGAAGGGCGCGGGTATGACTGCGAAAGGTCGTGCTGAGTACAACGCGAAAAACAACGCCAATCTCAAGCCACCAGCGCCGAATCCTAAGACCGACGCAGATAAAGGTCGAAAGGCCAGTTTCTGCGCTCGGATGGAAGGAGTCGTAAGAAAGGCGAAGGGACCGGCTGAGCGTGCTAAAGCATCGCTAAAGAACTGGAATTGCTGATGCAGGTCGAACAGCGCAAAATTGAAGCGCTGATTCCATACGTCAACAACTCTCGGACGCACAGTGATGAGCAGGTCGCTCAGATTGCTGCAAGCGTTCGAGAGTTTGGTTGGACCAACCCGATCCTGGTTGACGGACAGAACGGCATCATTGCTGGCCACGGTCGTTTAGCGGCAGCTCGCAAGCTCGGGTTGACCGAGGTTCCGGTCATCGTGCTGGACCACTTGTCTGAGGCGCAAAAGAAAGCGCTGATTATTGCCGACAACAAGCTCGCATCGAATGCCGGATGGGACGATGAGATGCTGCGTCTCGAGCTTGGCGATCTGCAAGAGATGGGCTTTGATGCCACGCTGACCGGCTTTAGCACCGACGAGCTGGAAAGGTTTTTATCGCAAGCTGAAGGTGATTTTGGAACAAAACCTAGCAACGGCAATTTAGCGGATCGTTTTTTGATTTCCCCATTTAGCGTTTTGAACGCACGAGAAGGTTGGTGGCAAAATCGCAAACAATCGTGGGTGGCTCTTGGCATAAAAAGCGAAGAAGGGCGCCCGTCTGAGCTTTTAGGAAAAGAAAGCACAAATAGCGCATACGGGAAAAGCAGCGCAGGGGTAGACGCAAACGGAAAATTAATCTACAACGAAAGCGTGGGCACTACATCTATTTTTGATCCGGTTTTGTGCGAACTTGCTTATATTTGGTTTTCCCCGGTTGGAGGTTTAGTTTTGGATCCGTTTGCCGGCGGCAGCGTGCGCGGAATTGTTTCCAGCAAATTAAACCGTCAATATATTGGGCATGAATTGCGCCAAGAACAGGTCAACGCCAACAGGGAACAAGGCAGCGTTATATGCGTTGATGATTCCACGCCGCCAGCTTGGATTTGCGGTGACAGTCGAAACATTGACGTTACCTGCAAGGACGTTCAGGCAGATTTTGTTTTTAGTTGCCCACCATACGCCGATCTTGAGGTTTACAGCACCGATCCTAAAGATTTGAGCACTTTGGCTTATTCAGAATTTAAAGCCGCATATTTTGAAATTATCAAAAAATCTTGTTCGTTGTTGAAAAATGACAGGTTTGCTTGTTTTGTCGTTGGCGAAGTGCGAGACAAAAAAGGCAATTATTACAATTTTGTTGGCGATACAATCCAAGCATTTGAAAATGCCGGATTGCATTATTACAACGAAGCAATTTTAATTACGGCAGTTGGCAGTTTGCCAATCAGGGCCGGCAAACAATTTAGCGCCAGCCGTAAATTAGGCAAAACGCATCAAAATGTTCTTGTTTTTGTGAAAGGCGACGGCAAAAAAGCCGCACAAGCGTGCGGCGTTGTCGAGGTAAATTTAGAAGCCGTAGCGGATAGCGAGAGCTGAAATGCCGTCTTTTTTCGATTGCTCAATGTCTCGGATCTGGCAGTAGAATCGAGGATTGGTGAAACATTCGTGCGCTACTGTGATGGCTTTTTTGTGTGCGCCGAGGTCTGCAAATTTTGCCGCGATGCGCAGGGCTTTTTGATAGTCGCCATTCAAATAGGCTTCTTTGACTTGGCTTAGTTTGGTTTCCATCGTTGCTCCTGGTTGGTTGATGACTAGACTCTAAGGTAAAAATGATGATTTGTGAACGATTTTGAGTTAGGATAAACCCTAACATTTCCCCTTAAGAAAATGATTGCACACGAACCCACTCCCGAAACGCGTCGTTTGGTTGAATCCAGCAGTGGTCTGGGGCTTCCGCACGAGCAAATTGGCACGTTGGTTGGCATCGACGATAAGACGCTCAGGAAATACTATCGGCACGAGCTGGACGTCGGCAAAGCCAGGGCCAACGGACACATTGCCAAAACACTTTTTTCAAAAGCCGTTGCTGGTGATACGACCAGCTTGATTTGGTGGACTAAAGCCCAGATGGGTTGGGGCGAGCGCAACACGACCATCTTGAGCAATCCAGACGGATCGCCGGTTGAGGGCATCAAGGTTACCTTTGTCAAGCCCAGTGAATGAAATTGATTATGCCGTTTCAAACGCCGAGTTTCCTGAGAAACTTTCGGTTCTTTTTGACAAGCATCGGTATAAGGTAGCCTACGGCGGTCGAGGTGGCGGCAAGTCTTGGGCGATTGCTCGAGCGCTGCTAATCATTGGCGCATCAAAGCCCACTCGCATTCTTTGCGCACGGGAATTCCAGACGTCAATCCGCGATTCGGTGCATAAACTTTTATGCGATCAGATCGAATCATTGCGATTGCATGGGTTTTATGAAATAACCCAGACATCAATCAGAGCTAAAAACGGCTCTGAATTCTTTTTTGTTGGACTCAAAAACAATGTATCCAACATAAAATCATTCGAAGGTGTTGATGTATGTTGGGTTGAGGAGGCCCAGTCAGTTTCTCGAATGTCATGGAATGTTCTAATCCCAACGATCCGTAAACAGGATTCGGAGATCTGGATCAGCTTTAACCCGGAGCTGGAGACTGATGAGACGTTCCAACGCTTTGTGGTGCATCCTCCTGCTGACTGTGTGGTCACTAAGATCAACTGGTCCGACAACCCTTGGTTTCCCGAAACCTTGAGAGCTGAGAAGGATGCGCTAAAGGAGCGCGACATGGAGGCTTACAACACGGTCTGGGAGGGCATATGCCGGCAGACCGTCGACGGTGCTGTGTTTGCCAGGGAGATGCAGGACGCCGAGCTTCAGGGACGCATTGGACGGGTTCCGTTTGATCCTAGCAAGCCTGTCCACGCTGTGTTTGACCTGGGATGGTCTGATGCCACTGCGATTTGGTTTCTCCAGTTTGTTGGCATGGAAACGCGCTTGTTGCGTTACATGGAGGACAATCAAAAGACAATCAGCTATTACCTAGCGCAATTGCAGACCTTTGGATACCATTACGACACGTTGTGGCTTCCGCACGACGCTGAAAACAAAACGCTTGCCGCTGCTGGTAAATCTATTGAGGAGATTGTCAGGGCGGCTGGATACAAGACTCGGATTATTCCAAGGGTTCCAATTGCTGACTCTATCAATGCTGCGCGAACTATTTTCAACAACTGCTGGTTCGACCGAGAAGCCTGCGCGGAAGGTCTTACCTGTTTGCGCCATTACCGCTACGAAGTCGATCCAGAGACGGGTGGATTCTCAAAGTCACCACTTCACGACCATTATTCGCACGGCGCAGATGCGTTTAGATACATCGGATTGATGGTCAACGAACCCAAAGCACGCAAAAAACAGCAAACCTTTACGCTACCGACTAACTGGATGGGCTGAAATGGCAGATTACCAAAGCGAGGGAAACGATTCCCGCATTGCAGACGCGATGAACTTTCTCCGGCTAGCCAATGAAGCCGATTCCAACAACCGCTCGGATGCGCTGGATGATCTGCGCTTTGTCTCGGGCGATCAGTGGCCGGTTGAGATACAAAACAGCAGGAACCTGGAAGCCAGGCCGTGCCTGACGATCAACAAGCTCGACGCCTATTGCCGTCAGATCGCTAACCAGCAGCGCCAGCAGCGTCCGCGCATCAAGGTGCATCCGTGCAACAGCTACGCCGACAAAGAAACAGCCGAGGTTGTCGAGGGTATCTGCCGGCACATTGAGACCAACAGCGATGCTGATAGCGCCTATGACAAAGCGTTTGAGTCTGCTGTGCGCATGGGTTGGGGTTACTGGCGCGTGGTCACCGATTACACAGCTCCTGACTCGTTTGATCAAGAGATCTATATCAACCCTATTGAGAATCCGTTCTCGGTCTACTTCGATCCCAACAGCGTGGCGCTAGACGGATCGGACCAAGAGCGTTGCCTTATCACGACCGTGATGAGCAAAGATAAGTTCAGCGATCTATACCCAGACGCAGACGCTGGCGGCAACTTTTCTGGCCGCGGCAATGGCGATTCAAACCCTGAGTGGGTGACCAAGGAAGATATTCGGATCGCTGAGTACTTTTACATTGAGCGCACGCCGGCAAAGCTCTACCTGTTGAACGACAAGTCACGGTTGTTCAAGGACCAGCTGCCCAGCAAAGAATTCATGGCTGCAAATGGGCTTGAGATCGTTGGCGAGCGTGACAGCTACAAAAAGGTGGTGAAGTGGGTCAAGCTCACCGCGATGGAAATCCTTGAGGAGCGGGATTGGCCAGGCAAGTACATTCCTGTTGTGCCGGTTTACGGTGGTCGGATCGTCATCGACAGCAAGTCGATCAAATACGGTCTGGTGCGCTACGCCAAAGATCCCCAGAAAATGTACAACTTCTGGCAAACGAGCATGACCGAGGCGATTGCCCTGGCGCCAAAAGCCAAGTGGCTGCTGGCTGAAGGTCAAGACGAGGGTCACGAGAATGAGTGGGCGGCGGCTAACATCAAAGCCACGCCGGTTCTGCGTTACAAGCAGACCGACATTGAAGGACGCACGGCGCCGGTTCCGACGCGCCTGCAACCAGAGCCACCACCGCTGGGCATCATGGGCGCTGCCGAGGCTGTCAGTAACGATTTACAGCAGGTTGTGGGCATCTTTGATCCGGCACAGCTCCCGACTGGCAACATCAGCGGCAAAGCGCTGAACGGTCAGCAGCAGCAGACGGATATGACGAATTATCACTATTACGATAATTTGACTAAATCCATCGCCCAGACTGGTCGCATCATTCTTGATCTGATCCCCAAGATCTACGACTCTGAGCGCGTTATGCGCATCATCGGCGTTGATGGAAAGCCAGATCTGATCACCATCAATGAAGCCTCCCAAGTTGGGAGAGTGCTTAACGACGTGACTGTTGGTGAGTACGACGTCAGCATGGACACGGGTCCTGGCTACGCATCACGGCGCATCCAAGCGGTCGAGGCAATGATGCCGTTGATCGGTGCAAGCCCAGAGCTGTTCCAGGCTGCTGGCGATCTGGTATTCCGGCAAATGGATTTCCCTGGCGCTGAGATCATTGCTGACCGGCTGGCCGCGGTGAACCCGTTGGCGCAGATTGACGAGAAGTCAGATATACCGCCCCAGGTCCAGATGCAGCTCGCCCAGGCCAAGCAAGCCGTGCAGCAGATGCAACAGCAGATGCAAGCAATGCAGCTTGAGATCAACAACCGTGGTCAAGTGGCGCAGATCAAAGAAGAAGGTGCCAACAAGCGCAAGCTCATGGAAGTCACCGCAAAGGCGCATAACACAGAAACTATGGCTGAAGTGCGGGTCAATGACCAAAACACCAGGTCGATTACAAGCCAGAACAAGACCGAGATTGATGCGCTGGTTAACCTACTAATCCACAATATGCCCATCGACGCATTGGCTCGAGAGATTGAGCGTCGCAATGCTGAGCAAATGATGGCGGCAGAGTTTGCTGTATCGGACATTGACCAAGGCCAATCACCATTCACAACTTAGCCTTTGACACCAATCAAAAAGAGGGTTATATAAACGCAATCGTACCGGCGCGTTTCACCGGGTAAATCCGTGGGTAACCATGAGCGAACCAAGAGAGACAACGCAAGTTGTCACAAGCGAGAATCAGGCCGAATTTTTTGCACAAAAACTGGGTTTAGCTCCCGAAGGTGAGATTGAGGCTGCTGAAGAAGCAGAGCCAATCGAATCCGAGGTTGAGAATGAGCCAGAAGCAGAAGATGAAGCACCAGCCATAGAGAACGAAGGTAAACCGAGCAAGCTGAAGGCGCGGTTTTCAGAGCTAACTAGGCAACGCGAACAGGCTCGAGCCGATGCTCAGCGTGAGCGTGACGCTAGGGAAGCACTGGAAGCACGGCTACAGGCTTTGGAACAAGGACAGGCGCCGAGACAAGCTCCTGTTGCTGATGCCAAGCCTACGCCGGATCAATTTACCGATGCTTTTGAATACGCAGAAGCATTGGCTGAATTTAGCGCTGAAAGGGCACTTAAAGAGCGGGATCGGCAGGATCAGGAAAGGAAAGCGCAAGAGCAACAGGCGAAGGTCGTACAGACTTGGACCAAACGGCTCGAAGCGGCAAAGGTTGAGATTGACGATTTTGATGAAATGGTGTCGTCGAGCGATGTTGTTGTGCCGAATCACATTCGGGACGCGATATTGGAGTCAGACGTAGGACCCCAAATCCTGTATCACCTTGCATCAAATCAAGATCAGGCCCGATCCTTTAATGATTTGACGCCGGCTCAAGCGTTGAGGGCCATTGGCAAGCTCGAAGCAAAGTTTGAGAAATCTGAAACTAGCAAGCCTGAGAGATCTGTGGTAAAAAGCAAGGCACCAGCCCCAATCAACCCTATCAAGTCAAGCAACGCAACCGCTGACAATCTCGTGAATTCAAAAGGTGAATTTCATGGGACATATGCAGCATGGAAAGCGGCAAGACAAGCCGGCAAGATTAGGTAAACAGATTTAATGCGTCTATGACGCGAAGGAAATAAAATGGCCAATACCTTACTTACGATTAGTAAGATCACTAATGAAGCTCTTATGGTTTTGGAGAACGAACTTACGTTCACCTCCGAGGTAAACCGTGAGTATGATGATCAATTTTCTATATCTGGCGCGAAAATCGGGGCCACGGTCAATGTCCGTAAACCAGCACGGTTTATTGGAACTACGGGGCCAAACCTGTCGGTTGAAGACTTTAACGAAACTTCAATTCCGGTCACGTTAAATACCCAATTCCACGTTGACACTCAATTCAGCACTGCTGATTTGGCATTGTCGCTGGACCTATTTTCTGACAGAGTTATCAAACCCGGGGTCGCAACAATTGCAAATCGGATCGATAGAGACGGTTTGGTTTTGGCTAAAAACAATGTGGCAAATATTGTTGGGACGGCCGGCGTGCCACCGACGTCGCTGTTGACCTACCTGACCGGCCAGGCTTATCTGGACTCAGAAGGCGCACCACGCGACGGTCGTCGTGCTTGTATCGTCGAGCCATTTACCTCGGCTACCATCGTTGATTCGCTGAAAGGGCTGTTTATGCCTAGCCAGAAGATCAGCGACCAGTACGAAAAGGGCATGATGGGCACCGACTCGGCTGGTATGCGCTGGAGAATGGATCAGAACGTCGTCTCGCAGACGTTTGGTTCCTACGCTACTGCAACGCTTGCAACCAACACGGCAACCTTCACCGGCTCGCTGACGTCTGGTTGGGCATCGTCATCGACGATCACCATCTCGGCAACAACAGCAGCAGCTCCGATTCAGCAAGGCGACGTGATCACCATCGCTAACGTCTACGCTGTTAACCCACAGAACCGTCAGCCTTACGGCACCAACCGTCTGCGCAACTTTGTTGTGACTTCGGCTGTGACGATTGCTTCGGGTGGCTCGGCATCGGTTACGGTTTCTCCTGCAATCATCACCGCTGGCCAATTCCAGAACGTGTTTGTTTCGGCTACCAGCAGTTCGGCTGTTGTGACTCCGTTTAATAACACTGGCACCGTTAGCCCACAAAACATCATTCTCCATCGCAATGCGGAAACATTGGCTTGCGCCGATTTAGAATTGCCAATGGGGGTTGTATTTGCTGGACGTGCATCGGACAAAGAACTCGGCTTGTCCATTCGTGTTTGTAGGCAGTATACAATCAATAACGACAGTATTCCTTGCCGTCTTGATGTGCTTTACGGTTGGGCAATGTTGTATCCCGAATTGGCTTGCCGCGTCGCAGCTTAATTAACAAAGATTTAAGGAATTAATCATGGCGAATCCGGGACCCGCAACTACCGTTGCCAATCATCCGCAGGTTCTTGGCTCAAACCAAGCTCTGCGTTTGTTGGCATCGGCTCAGTCAGTCAGCTTGGCAGTAACGGGTGACACCGTTCTGCCGATTCTCAACACGGGCAGCTACAGCGTTTCTAACGTCATTGTGACAAACGCTTCGGCAAATCTAAGCACCGCAACTGTCCCTTTGGCCGGCGTGTTTCCAGCGCCTGGCGCAAGCGGCACCGCAATCGTGGCGAATGCCAGCCTGAGCGCATTGACCAGCTCCACGGTGGTATCGCAGCGAACTGTAGCGTCTACGGCAGCTCAGACGGGTCAGGCCGTATACTTTAACGTCGGCACGGCAGCGTCTTATCCTGCCACCGTTGACGTGTTTGTCTACGGTTACGACCTCACGTTCCTGCCATAAGTTGGGCAAATAAGGAGAAAGCCGATCTCACAAGGGTCGGCTTTTTTCTTTAATTTTGGAATAGAAAATGTCGCAGACAAATCAGGTAAACGTAGTCACGTCTACGAACGTGGTCCCAGTTGGCGCTACTTATGACGCTAACGGAAATTTTGTTACATTGGTTGGCGCAGGTGGCCAGCCAATTAGCTCTGGTGGATCGGCAGCCGACAGCTATGTAACTCTAAGCGCGTCGCTGGATCTGCCAAATGAGCGGGTTCTGACAGCCGGCACGAATATCACGCTGACAGACACGGGGCCAGGCGGCACGGTCACCATTGCATCAACCGCTGGTGGCGTCTCTAACGTCGCAACCGGGACTGGTCTGACGGGTGGTCCGATCACGTCGACCGGCACGATTGCGCTGGCCAATACTGCGGTCACTGCTGGCAGCTACGGCACGTCGATTGGTATTCCTCAGATCACGATTGACGCTCAGGGCCGGATCACCGCTGCAAGTACGGTTGCGACGACTAGCAACAGCTACCAAGGAACCTGGAATGCGTCGACCAATAGTCCGACGCTGACCTCGAGCGTTGGGACGCTTGGGTTTTACTACGTTGTCTCAACGGCTGGCTCGACTAACCTAAACGGCATCACGACCTGGGCGATTGGTGACTGGGCGGTCTATAACGGCTCAGCATGGCAGAAGGTTGCCGCATCTGGCTCGAGCGCGTTTTCCACGCTGACCGTCACGGGTCTGACGGGTTATATGTATGCCAACGGCGCAAGCGCTGTGACAGCATCCACGACGATTCCGAATGCCGGACTGACCAACTCATCGGTCACGATTGGATCAACCGCGGTATCGCTCGGCGCTACGGCAGGGACCATCACCGGATTAACGCTGACCAGCCCGACGCTCACGGCGCCGGCTCTTGGCACTCCAACGGCTCTTGTGTTGACCAATGCAACGCTCTTGCCGCTCACGACTGGCGTCACTGGCAATCTGCCGGTCACTAATCTAAATGGCGGCACGGGCGCATCTGCAACGACGTTCTGGCGCGGCGATGGGTCATGGGCAACGCCGGCTGGAGCGGGTACCGTTACATCGGTTGGCGGCACGGGTAGCGTTAACGGCATTACGCTCAGCGGGACGGTTACCAGCTCTGGAAACTTGACGCTTGGCGGTGCATTGACAGGCGTTAATTTGGCAAGCCAAGTAACCGGCAATCTGCCGGTTGGAAATCTTAATAGCGGAACGGGTGCAACAAGCTCAACATTCTGGCGTGGCGACGGATCTTGGGCGACTCCGGCAGGTGGCGGTTCAGGCACGGTTACATCAGTTGGATTATCTGCGCCAGCCTTTTTGACGGTCGGTGGAAGCCCAGTAACAACGTCTGGCACGTTGGCGCTCACTTACTCTGGAACGGCGCTTCCGGTTGCCAATGGCGGCACAGGGCTAACAGGTGGAACTTCCGGTGGCATTCCATATTATTCTGGCACTTCAGCATTAACCTCAAGTGCATTGCTTGCAACAAACGCTCTGGTTGTTGGTGGTGGTGCTGGCGCAGCTCCGGCAACGGTTTCCAACATCACCAGCGATAACAGTTATCTTCAATTGGGCGCTGCGACACCGTTGCGGTTTGCCGATAGCGACAACAGCAACTATGCTTCGTTTCAATCTCCAGCGACACTAGCGGCAAATACTGCTTATACGCTGCCAACGGCTTTGCCTACGGCTAATGGCTCAACGCTTGTGGCTACAACCGCAGGAGTGATGAGTTGGAGCGGCGGTGCGCCAACCGCACCAACATCCGTTGAATACCTTGTTGTCGCCGGTGGTGGCGGCGGTGGTGTCTTTATTGGCGGTGGTGGTGGTGCAGGAGGATTGTTAGCCAGCACCCTTGCCGTGGCTGGAAGTACACCATATACAGTCACAGTTGGTGCTGGTGCAACGGGTCAACCGACAGCATCTGGACAGGCTGGTGGTAAAGGAGAAAGTTCTGTTTTTTCTTCCATTACGGCAACAGGCGGTGGTGGAGGAAAAGGTTTTAATTACAGCAGCTCTACTGATGTAAACGGAGGTTCTGGAGGCGGCGGTAGAGGCGGCGGTGCTGGCGGTGCTGGCGGTACTGGAATTGCTGGACAAGGTTTTGCTGGTGGTAATGGAAATGCCGGTAGTGGATTTGGATCTCCCGGAGGCGGCGGCTCTGGAAGTTTGGGGGTTGATAGTCAAACTCCAAACGGTTCAAACGGTGGAAGTGGCACAACTTACACGTCTGGGACCAGCATAACGGGTTTGGCTGCGTCATATGCTGGCGGGGGCGGTGGTGCGGCCGATTACACCAACCCAAGCTCAACTGGCGGTACAGGCCAAGCTGGTGGAGCAAATGGTAGCAATCTAACAACACCAACGGCTGCAACAGTTAATACAGGCGGTGGTGGAGGTGGTGCGGCTGTAAATTCAGTTGGGGTGAATGGCGGCAATGGCGGTTCTGGTGTTGTAATTATTGCTTATCCAGATACGTTCAATAACCTTGCGTCTGTTGGTGCTGGATTGACTACACAGAATTGGAACGGTAGCGCATGGGTTGACAATGCGTCAGGCTCAACCACGCCTAATACCACTATCCGTTCTGGCTATAAAGTGTATCGTTTTAGTGCCGGTACTGGCACAATTTCTTGGGCATAAAATGGCACATTACGCAGAACTCAATCACGAGAATGTTGTAATCCGTGTTGTCCCCGGATGGGACGAAACGGTCAAATCTGGCATGGAGCAGATCCTGTTGCTTGAAACAGGCAACATTTGGAAGCGCACTAGCTACAACACAGTTGGTGGACAACATCCAGAAGGTCGGCCATTTCGCAAGAATTACGCCGGGGTGGGCTACAAGTACGATGCCCAACGCGATGCGTTTATTCCACCGCAGCCATTTACAAGCTGGACGCTGAACGAAGACACTTGCTTGTGGGATGCGCCTGTTGCCTATCCAACGGACGGCGAGCGGTATCAATGGGACGAAGAAACAACTTCTTGGGTGTTGATCAATGTATAACTCACCATTTACGCCATTTGGCCCGACCTACCTTGTTGGCACGTCTCCGGTGCAGGTCGCATCTACCAACAACGACAACCCAACTAGCTATCGAGTGCGCAACACCAGCGCATCGGCGCAGTATTTAGCCTGGTATGCACCGTCTCCTGGCAATCCAACGCCAACGATCACGGTTGCAGCGCCAACAGCCGGAAGCCCCAAACGGCAGACGCTTGGATTCCTTCCTAGTTCTGTTGAGGTCTTTGGCGGCATTCCTGCCAATGCTTGGTTTCAAGCAGATGCTGCTGGCGCGTTTGAAATTACCCCAGGCGAAGGACTCTAATGGCTCTCAGGGCAATTGCTGGTGGTGGTGGCGGTGGCGGTAGCGGCACGGTCACAACCGTCTCTGTTGCCACTGCCAACGGTCTTGCTGGTACCGTTGCCAATCCAACGACGTCGCCATCCATTACGCTCAGCACGACCGTCACAGGCGTTCTAAAAGGCGATGGCACGACCGTCAGCGCTGCCGTAGCGAACACGGACTACCTAACTCCACCGAGCGGCACGGCGCTGCAAAAGGCCAACTCTGGTGGCGCTTTGGCCAATGCCGTACTCAATACGGATTACCAGGGTCCAATTGCGCTAACGACTGTCGGCACAAGTGGCGCGTCGACGTTCAACGGAACGACGCTCAACATTCCAAACTACGCTTCTGGCGCCGGCACCGGCACGGTCACGACGGTTTCTGTGGTCGGTGCAAACGGGTTTGCTGGTACGGTGGCAACGCCAACCACGACGCCGGCTATTACGCTAACCACTAGCATCACAGGAATGCTTAAGGGCAGCGGTGGAGCGCTTGCAGCAGCGGTTGCCAATACTGATTTTCAATCGCCAATTACGCTCAGCACGACGGGATCGACTGGCGCTGCAACGCTGGTTTCCAATGTTCTTAACATTCCAAACTATTCAGCTGCTGGCACGGTCACCAGCGTGGCGACAGGCACGGGACTGACAGGCGGCACGATTACTAGCAGCGGCACAATTGCGATTGATTCAACGGTGGTCACGGTTGACGGCACGCAGACGTTGACCAACAAAACCATCTCAAATTTGTCAAGCGCATCAACGGTGCTCGATAGCAGCGGCAGCAATTTCCAGTTTGGCTTCCGCACAATGCCGAAGTCAACAAACTCGAGTGGCACGCTGGTTCTGTCTGATAGTGCCAAGCACTACTACATCACCAGCGGAATCATTGTGCCGCTCAACGCATCGGTGGCGTTCGACATTGGGACGGTGATCAGCATTGTCAGCAACAACACGGCTTTGACGATCACTCCTGAGTCTGGCGTTACGCTACAGCTCGCCAACAGTGCATCTGCTGGCACTCGGTCATTGGCCAGCAACGGAATTGCAACGCTGTTGAAGGTCGCTGTGAACACTTGGTACATTTCTGGGACTGGCGTGACATGAGTGGTTTCTTGGGAATGATGTTTCCCGGAAGCAGTGCGATAACGCCATCGGTTTTTATTGCTTACGGTGGCGCAACACCGCTCAAGAGAATCTCTGTTTATGGATGGGACTCCACCACCGGATTCGGGTCAATCTACACCGCTCCGACCATTCCTAACGCAATCAGCCAGGTTTCCTTTGTTCGCAACAACTCAAATCTATCAGCGTCATTTACTTCGGCTCCTTATTTCAGCGTCTGGCAATGGTCTGGTGTTGGTTTTGGGACGCAATATTCCAATCCTGGCAGTGCTTTAAGCCCAGGCGGTGGCGGTCCAGCAGGGTTCACTTGGACAGACAGTGTTGATGCAATCCTGACGTCCAATGCCACCGCGCAATCCTTTCCACAGGCATGGGCGTGGAATCAAACGACCGGATTCGGATCTAAATATTCTAATGGTCCGGCACTCAATTCTGTTGGCACAACGACTGGAATCACGCTAAACGGCACCAATACTCAGGTGGCATTCAGTCAAGGAAGCTCGCCGGTTATCTCGTTGTTTCCGTGGTCATCTGCGACTGGCTTCGGCACCAAATATGCAAATCCTGCGTCGCTGCCACCTTTTGGCAATAATGCCGGAAGCATATCGTTCAACCAAGTAACCAATGATCTTGCAGTGGGCAGCACTTCGAATCCGTTTGTAGCGTCTTATGCTGTATCACCGTCTGGTTTCGGCGTAAAATATGCCAACCCATCTACATTTATTGGTGGAACGGTTTATTCGGTAAGGTTTGCGCCAAGTGGTGCTGCAATTTCTATCGGAACCAATAGCACGCCAGGGGTTAAGGTTTATGCTTGGGGTGCTGGTTTTGGTTCTCAGTTTGCAAGCCCGTTGTTTAATGCGACCGGACAATCTACTGACTGGTCGAGCACTACATCGGCAATTGCTGGAGCGCAAACGGTTGCATCTCCGTACACTACGGTTTGGCGTTGGACTCCGAGCGGTTTTGGCTCAGCGTACTCTAATCCGGCAACGGCACCAGGCGTTCCAAACTGCGTATCATTTAGCAATCAAACAAGGTAAATCATGATCACCGACCAAGAGAAACAAGCTGGCCTAGTCATGAATGCGTTCCATCGTGAAATGGAAATCTACGGCTACCAGCTCAACATTGACAACTATGCTGCAATGCTCGAGGCGCTTCCGGCTGGTGATTGGCCAGCAGATCTTGAGGCATTCAAAACGGTCAAAACCGAGGATTTGCCGCATGAGCTGAGCGACGATCAAGTGGCAACGATTGGTGATTTTCAGTACCGCGACCGTTTGCGCGTTCTGGTTCGCACCGAGAAAGCTGAACAGAATAAATCAATCCGCATCCGTGACGTGCTGAAAGCTCAGGTCGGCAGCAATTACGATTCATTGGTCGCAGCTTACAAGATCAGCCAGGCGTAAATCATGGCCGTTAAACTATCCCCGTTAGCTGGTGCCGGTTGGCAGTTTTTCGACAATCTCGGAATTCCGCTGGCCGGTGGACTGCTGTACACGTACACCGCAGGAACGACGACGCCACAAGCGACGTATACCAGCGCAGCGGGAACCATTGCCAATGCCAACCCGATTGTGTTGGACAGCGCAGGGCGCACGCCAAATCAGGTTTGGCTAACAACGGGTGGTGCTTATAAGCTGGTGCTTCAGACCAGTACAGCAGTCACTATCGGCACTTACGACAACATCTCTGGCATCAACGATCTGACGGGCATCACAAGCGGCACGTCAATTCTGCGTGGTGACGGGGCTGGCGGCATTGGTAACGTCACGGTCGGCTCGGGTTTGAGCTACGTTGGCAGCACATTGTCAACAACCGGACAATCATTGCCGGTGAGCGGTGGCGGTTACCTGTACCGCGATTCGATCTCGTCGGTGTTGAATTACGACGCTATTATCAAGCGTGCAGCGCTGCCGGTTGCCACGACTGCGCAGATTGGTGCATTGCGTCCTGACGGGACGACGATCACGATTGGCGGCTCTAACAACGAAGTGATCAGCGCTGTTTCGGTTACGCCAACGATCAGCACCGGCGTTCTGCAATTCAGCTTGTATTACAAGGTCACCAGCGGATCAGATACGTTTACCGTGCCTGCTGGCGTCACTCGGCTGCGAGCCACGATTGGCAGCGGCGTTTACTCAAACGGCACGACCGTAATTTATACGGTCGCGGCTGGATTTATCACGGTGACGCCGGCTCAAACAATTGCGGTTACCGTTGCATCTGGTGGCGGCAATACATCGCTCGGTGCTTTCCTGACAGCGCAGGGTCCGGGCACCAGCAGCACGCCAGGGCCGGCAGGCGGCACGGCTCTAAACTCAACATTCTCGATTGGCTCGGCGAATTACATCGACAAGACTTTTGACGGGACACTAGCCAATCAATGCCGAGGGACAACCAACATTGTTCCGGTGCAGGCGTTGTTTGACGGGGCGTCTCCTCCGACGTTGAACGGCTACGTAATCATTGAGTATTGATCATGACTGCGCCAATTGAAATTATCTCGCGGTCTTTGAAAGACATTGGGGCGCTCGAGGCTGGGGAAAGCCCCACCGCTGACGCAGCTCAGGATGCGTTCGATATGCTGAACGACATTCTGGATCAGTGGTCCAACGAACGGATGATGATCAGCTATCAGACTGAGATCATTTTCCCAACAGCGACCAATCAGGTGCAGTACACGATTGGACCAGGCGGTCAGGTC
>Ga0114975_10000365_pt1 | contig 33937 bp, 28 predicted proteins | sample S_130626_EF_Meta_FD_87031 | JGI IMG/M metagenome (GOLD analysis project Ga0114975, IMG submission 87031) | Freshwater microbial communities from Lake Simoncouche, Canada to study carbon cycling - S_130626_EF_MetaG | ecosystem: Environmental > Aquatic > Freshwater > Lake | place: Lake...
AAAAAAAAAAAAAAAAAAAAAAAAAAAAAAAAAAAAAAAAAAAAAAAAAAAAAAAAAAAAAAAAAAAAAAAAAAAACAAAAAAAAACAAAAAAAAACAAATAAAAACAAATAAAAACAAATAAAAACAAATAAAACAAATAAAAACAAATAAAAACAAATAAAAACAAATAAAAACAAATAAAACAAATAAAAACAAAATCAACGGTTCCCGTCCAGTACAATTTTATATTCCATTTTACGTCCTACTTTTATTTCTTCTACTTTACCAACACGTTCTAATAAATCCATTCCCATTTGTTGATTCTTTTTCGCACGTTTATAACTTTCAATAGAATACAAAATAAATGTCTTTGAATCCATAGCATATTTAGGATCCTTTGCAGGAATCAATTTAAATTTGAGAACTTCTTGACGTATATTCAAATCTTCCGAATCTTCTAAACGCAAATCTTCTTGGATAGATGGACGAGAACTAAAATCATTGGAATTGATTTTTCCAAAATTATAACAAACCAATTTTTCACCCGACGTTTCTTCCGATACAGATGAATTATAAAGAGAACAATCAATGGATGTTTGTTTTACCGAACGTAAAATTTCATTATTTATTTTTGTTTTAATCATGGCGATTTCATACAAGTTCTCATCTGTCGTTATTGACCGGTTGGAATCAACCCGGCTTTTATCATGCAACATTAATTCAATGTTTTTCTTATTGGTTGTTTGTTCCTGTGAAAAAACGGTTATATAAAAAAACACTTTTACTGTTCTCATTTCGTCTGGTAAATCTTGATGACTGCAAATTCGTCTTGCACGACCAATGACTTGTTCAATACGCGACATATTCCAATACGGTTCTGTAATATGAACAAATCGAGTATTTTTTAAATTAATTCCTTCTGACCCCGATGCAGTGATCATAATAATTTTTATAATTTCGCCATAATGATTATTTGCAGAAATAGAACGTAATTGTGTATTTATAGACGATGGCACGAATTCCCAATTACTATTGTATATATTACGAATAATCTCTTTTTCTTCAATTGTTTCTTTTCCGGTATATAGAACAAATTTGGATTTGTCTTTGATTTCTTCAAAATTATTTATTTCCCATTCATTCGATGAATTCTTTTTCAATTTGAATTCTGCAAAACGATTGGCTTGTAAAATCAATTTCAAAATACCAATTCCTTCAACCGTCAAGAAATTACTATAAAGTAAATGTAAACCTTCATTTTCTGCAGAAGTTAGATTTGATATCATTTCAACCATTTTTTGACTATATTTTGGTAAATTTGTTTTTGTTAAATATTGTTCTTCTTCTGTTTTGGATGAATCGTATTCAATCGTTTGCATAGCCTCGTCAATTCGTTGCAAATAAGACTTTTTTTCTTTTGTGTTTTGTGTTTTATAGTCATCGTCATATTCTTCTCCAATGTTGTCTTCTTTATTTGCCTTGCGAACTTGACGTTCTTCTTTTGTTTCATTTTCATTGATTGATTCATCGTCGCTTTCATCTATTTCTGGGTTGCCCTGATTAATTTCGTCAATATCGGTTTCATGTTGGTTTGGTTCTAAATCTATTATTTTATCTGGTATTGGACGCCCGGGTGGATCCGGAAATGCGAAATTACATGCGGCACGTGAGAACATACGATAAGAAGACGATATTTGATACAAACTATCCTCCTTGTTTTTATTTCTAGCAGCATTCTTTTTTGAACGACCTTCTTGTTCTATTTCGGATGTTCTAATTTTTGCATAATAACTAAATTGGTATTCATTCATTGGACACTTTATAACATGATAATTCTCACCCGTGTCTGATAAAATAAATCTTGGCAGTAATTTTTCATTTGCACTGCGGAAATAAGAGGTGAGACCTAATATGCGTTTGTTTAATGTATATTCGTTGCGTATTGTTTTGGCTTCTTCATTGATAAACATTTGAATAAATTCGTCTTTATTATCGGGCAATGTTTTATGATATTCTATTTTAGAACCGGCGTCCATTATATCAATATTATTTCGTTGAAGACAACGGCGAATTCGTTGAATGAATTCTTCATTGGATATATTTCCCGTTTCATCTAAATAAACTCCATCGTAATTTTCTTGTATGTATGGTGAACCACCTGTGAATTCACCACCTCCTTCGGCATCCACCATACCACCTCCTTTGGTATCTACCCCACCCCCCCCACGTTTCATATAAAATTCCGGGTTGAATTCCAACTTTATATTATCAATACCCGCAACCTTTTTCTGCAATGCTTTGTTTATTTTTAAAACACCCTCGTCAATGCGAAATACATTTTTAACAGCACCACCTTTTTTTTCTATATTTACGCGCGGGGGGGGCACGTCTTGTTTCCCAGCAGATACGGGGGCATGAACAAATCCATAGGGATTTCGTGTGATAATTAATTTATTTCCAATGAACTCTAAATAATCATATGTATTTATTTTTTCTTTTGTTAGAACCTTTACTATATTTTCTGTATTTAATACAAAATTTTCGGGTGCGTTTGCATTCACACCCAATGAAAGAGTCCATGTTTGAATATATCCACGTAAAATATTAAAAAGAACACCTATTTCATTTGGATAATTCACAATGGGGGTGCCCGTCAATAAAATAATTTTTACATTGCTTGCTTTCATTAAATGATCATATAATATATATGAAGTGGAGGTTGGTGATTGCAATTTATTCACAATACGACTCACAAAATTATGGGCTTCGTCAATAATAACCGTTTTATCATCAAATGGATTGACGGTACCGTTTTTAGTGATATTTTTTAGAATTGTTTTTGTTATTCCGTTATAATTTATATCTTGATATTTTGAACGAATCATTTGATTTAATTGATGATCCAATTCTTTTTGTTCATCTGTCGACAACGTGTCAAAATTACTTTCTTTTTTTGTCATGTTTACCAACCAAATACCATTTTTTTGACGAATTTCAGAAAGGGGTATTTGTAAAATACGGGAGAACAATGGCGGATATTCTGGTTTTCCGTGAAAAGAAATGAATTCCCAAAATTGATTCTTTTTAAACATAGGATCACCGCATTTTTTTAGTTCACTAAAATAATTCATTTTTAATGATGCCGGTGTCATTAACACTATGTTTTTGTGGGTTTTCATTCCTTCCGCGATTGCAATAGATGTACATGTTTTACCAGCACCCAATCCATGGTATAATAAAAGACCACGATAAGGTGTCATGACATTTAAATATTCTCTTACCACACGTTGATGAATAAATAATTCCATACTAGAACCGGTTGGACGATCACATGAAATGTCATTGTTCTCTTTTTCATTCTTTTCCAATTCTTTTTGATAAGGACGGTATAGTTTTGTGATTGTTTGAATGTATTTTTTACGATTGTTCATGTAATAATTAGATGTTTTTATCATGATTTTTTCTTTTTTAGGAAGACGTTTATCTAATGCAACACCGTTGATTTTCATTTTTAAATTTATCTCTGTTTTATCTCCCTCTTCTTCCTTTGCCTCCTTTGCCTCCTTTTCTTCCTTTTCTTCTTCTTCCTCCTTTTCTTCCTTTTCTTCTTCTTCCTCCTTTTCTTCCTTTTCTTCTTCTTCCTCCTTTTCTTCCTTTTTTTCTTCTTCCTCCTTTTCTTTTTCTTCCTCCTTTGCCTCCTTTGCATCTCCTTTTTTTTTCTTTTCCTTGTCGCCCTTTTCTTTTGGTTCACGTTTTTTTCGCGTTTGGTTCTTCTTTTTTTCAGTTGGTTCATTTAGAACATTTTCTTCATTCACAATGTTTTCTTGCAACGGTTGCTTTAATCTGCGCGTATATTTGCGTTTTTTCACAATGATTTTCTCTGTTGGTTCAAAGACAAACGGTTTAGGAATCATTTCCTGTTCTTTTGTTTCATCCTCTACATCAGAATCTTCTATATCTTCCATTTTTTTCATTTCTAAAACGGGTATTTTTGATTGAACTGTATTTTCAAAAACCAATGTATTGTTTTGTTTAACAATAAACACATCATCAGTTTCACAAAGACGTTTTAAAATCATATCACGATCAAACATTACATCCATCCGCTTATCAACGATGGCCACTTTTTTGGTGTTTTTTCTTTTTGGTTCTACCGTGAATTCTTTTTCCATATCGACTTCATGAAAATCATCTATCAATACCGGTTTCACATTGTTTCCTTGGTTTTTGTCTTTTTCATCTCGTTGTTCCCCCCTGTTCAATTTGCCCTTTTTTTGAATAATAAAAACCGGTTCTTTCTTTTTAGGGACTTTTTTTTTCATTAAATCTTGTAAAGAAATCATGATTTTATATATAGATATATAATTTTAGAAGACATGTATTGTTTTGTTCAAACCATTTTTTGTTTTTATGTGTTTATTTAGGCACATCGACCGAATAATACAAAATAAATAACTAAATAAAGAAATATAGACAATAATAAATATCTTACTAACCATAGAATAAATACATACCAAATATCTTATCAAATAGCATGCAAGAAGAATACTTATTGTTGGAAATGATACCACTGGAATATTTAACATTAAGAAAATGGATTACACCAGACAAATTGGATTGGATGTCTTTTTCAAAAAATGTCAATGCCATTGAAATATTGAAAAAAAACGAGAATAAAATAAATTGGATGTTTTTATCAAAAAATGTCAATGCCATTGAAATATTGAAAAAAAACAAGGATAAAATAAATTGGTATAATTTGTCTGCAAATAGGGGTGCTATCAAAATATTAGAAAAACATCCATCAAATATCGATTGGCATTCATTTTTTTCAATGTCAATCATTTCGAATATATCTTGTGATTCTACTATAATTAAAATGCTTGAAAAACACCCCGATAAAAATTATTGGCGGTATTTATCTATGAATCCCAATGCCATCGAATTGCTTGAACAAAACCCATCCAAAATTGACTGGGATTATTTATCTAGCAATACGGCGGCAATTCATCTTTTAGAAAAAAATCCATCCAAAATATTCTGGTCTTGGTTGTCTGTAAATTGCAATGCAATTCATTTATTAGAACAAAATGAAGACAATATTGATTGGAGCGTTTTATCTCGTAATCCCGCCGCAATTCATTTATTAGAAAAAAACCCATCAAAAATGGATTGGTATAATTTGTCGTTAAACCCAAAGGCAATTGATTTATTAGAACAAAATGCATCCAATATAAATTGGAATAATTTGTCTCGTAATAAAGGAGCAATTCATTTATTAGAAAAAAACCCATCAAAAATTGATTGGTATTGTTTATCTGCGAATCCATCTATTTTTGAATTTGATTTTGCAACAGCTAAATCAAGAATCGAACAAAGGTGCAACCTGTACAAATATGAACTTTTAGAAATCGTTTTACATCCCGATAATTATTATAAGTTTGATGATTGGGGGTTATAGTGTTGGCGGCTTAGACTATTTCATACAAAACAATTGTATTTTGTATGAAAATAAATGGTAAATACACAAGGAAACATACAAAGAAACACACAAGGAAACATACAAAAAAGGTCCATCCAACATTTTGCGGGGTTTTCTTTTTATTTAGAACATCTGTCCAACATTTTACTTGCTTCACAACATGCAATTTGTTCCGCCTTTTTTTTAATTTTATGAATACCTTCTCCTAAAAACATGAAAATCTTGCCATGGGTTTGGATATAATGATGTATTTCTTGATAAGAATGAAACATTTTACAATCGATTGCAGCACTTGCACCTTCTGTCTGGTAAATATATTGGCCTAAACACAAATAAACACCCATATGATAACCCGTGTCAACATTGTATTCCGTTTTTTCAATATAATGCGGGGTGGTTTTAAACTCTTTTTGCAATTTCACCTGCAAAATGTTTTTATAATTATCATCGTTTTGTATTAAATGTGTCCAATCAACGTGTTTGTCAAAAACATTTTCAATGAAAATTTGCGCCATTTGAAAACCCGGTCCCGTTGCAAATACATTTTCAAACCATTTTTCCTCGTCTTTCACAACGACCTTATTAAAATCCAAAAAAAGGGCACCAATAAATGCTTCAAATAAACACCCCAGTTTTTTCAAATTTGTTCTCGTCTGTTTAAGTTCCGAATGTTTTGAAATAATAAACCATTTGTGCAAACCCATTTCTAAGGCCATTTTACCAATCGATTCGTTTTTTACAAGGGCAATCTTTTTTTCTGTCATAAACCCTTCATTTTCTTTAGGGAACCGTCTATATAAATAGTATTTAGTGATACATTCTAAAACACCATCGCCAACAAACTCTAAACGTTCATTTGATTTCGTAAAAAGAGAAAGACATTCGGGTGGTTGTGGTATGATCATAATGTTGTTTTGCATGTTCTCTAAATTAGGACGTTTGATATATGATCGATGAATAAATGCACGTTTGTATAACGTGAAATTATGTATGGGTGTATGAATACCATATTGTGTTAATATAGTTTGAATTTCATTGGGTAAAATCAAACGGTTTAATGTATTGTACGGGTCAAATACATAATAATCGATGCCGTTTGCATTTTTTTCAATACGTATATCATCATCGTTGAAAAAAAGGGTTTTGAAATCACCGTCTGTGTAATGTTTTTCATTCGTTTCTTTTTCTGGAGTGTTCATTCTATTTTAGCAAGAAATAGGATGAATAATATATTTATTAAATATTTAGCGAAAACCTTGTAATGTGAATTGTAATATATATTTATTATAATGTTCTCTTTATATCTTTTTATGAAAATATAATTATATATGTCTTATATATAAAAAACAAAATGGTATATAGTTCAAGTAAAAAGACGAGACATATTTCGAGTATTGTTAATCAAAACAGCGGTGGTGGTTCTAAAAAGGCGGGGTTCCCATACCAAATTGGAAGAAATTCATGGTCATCTATTTATATTAATGCATGTGATCCTTCTCATAACCGTGAATTAAAATGTTGCACGCTAAATATGATGAAAGAACCTAAAGTAAGCACTACAAGCCAGACCAGACCAATTGGAAGAAATTTTAATAGGGCTTTTTATAAATTTGTATAATTTATTTGTTGTTTTGAGATCATTTGTGTTATCTTATTTTTATACAAAATAACTATTTTTGTATAAAAAATAACGGGACGATGGACATTAAATTATTTATATTGCAATTTTGTAAACCAATGAACACAACATAAAAATATTGGAGCATTATCTATTATCATAAACAGAAATATTATATATTCATCTTATACCAATGAAAATTATATTTGATGAAAGAGAACACGGTTTATATGAAAAAAGTGTGTTTATTCATTCAATGGAAGAAAACAAAACTATTTCAACCGAAATTGAAATCACGAAAAAAGTCTTGCCGTTAGGCGACGTTCTCATTCAAACAAATGATGAAAAGGATGTGATATTAATTGAACGAAAATCATTGTCGGATCTCATGTCAAGTATACGGGATGGACGATACGAAGAACAATCATATCGTTTATTATATTCTCCCGAAATAACGGTGCCGTCGCATAATATTATTTATTTGGTTGAAGGAATGCTTTCTCAATTCAAAGATAAAGATCGTAAAAAAATATATTCAGCAATGACTTCTTTATTATTATTTAAAGGATTTAGTGTCATTCGAACAGTTAATATTAAAGAATCGGCGGAATGGATTTTTTGGACAACGGATAAAATACGACGTGATTTTATTAAAAAAAAACATTTGGTCTTTTCTAAAACATTGACTAACCTGTTAATGATACATTCACAAGATATAATTTCCCAAAAACAAGAACAACCATTAGAACAACCATTAGAACAACCATTAGAACAACCATTAGAACAACCATTAGAACAACCATTAGAACAACCATCACAAAATAATACAGAATTTCAAAATATTCCATCTTATTGTAATGTCGTAAAAAAGGTAAAAAAAGAGAACATAACCAAAGAAAATATAGGAGAAATAATATTATGTCAAATACCAAATGTAAGTTCTGTTTCTGCGGTAGCAATTATGAAACATTTTACATCCTTTTCTGAATTCATGAAACAATTAAAAGAGAACCCATCGTGTTTGAACGAGATTCAAATAGAAACAAACGGGAAAAAACGGAAATTAAATAAAAATATTATTGAAAATATTTCAAAATATTTAATATAAATATTATATATAAGTATGAGTGATAGTAATCCTGATAATACACATGTAACAGATGATTTTGATAATTATGTTCGTCCTTTTACACCTCCACTATCTGATGATAAATCTGATATAAAAACCCCGGTTGTAGAACCCGATATAAAAACCCCGGTTGTAGAACCCGTGATAAAATCAGATGCCGCTGATAGAGAAACATCTGTTGTTCGTAATTTTAACGATATGGATATTAAAGTTTGTTATTTATACAACGATAACCCAACGAATGGTGTTCTACATAAATATGAAATTGACGAGAATATATCAAACGATTATTTATTACAACTTTTCATGAAAGATGCTAGTGCCACTGGTATAAATCATACAGATGATATAGTCGATAAATCCCGAATAAAACATGAGTTTTTAGCTATGAAAATGTTAAAAGATTTTTTTATATTTCAAGTAGATATTGAACCTGAACCACGTGATAATATGGGTTTTGATGATACTACAATAAATCAAATATTTAATAAATATTACACCAAGCGTGACAACGCTGACCCCAATATGGACGACCCTAACACCCCTAATATTTTTTTAATACCTTTTTATAAACATATAAATCAAGGAAAAATCGAAGGAAACTTCAAAGATCTTATTACACCGTCCGAAAATAAAAATGGGACATTTTTATGTGTAAGTAAAGAATACATTAACAAGATAAACCGTGATTGCTATCACGAAGCATTAAGACAGTCTTATCATTTTTATTTTCTAAATGATAATGGTGATTTGATTATAAATAGTCATATTATAATGATGAAATTTATTATGAAGGTTGGTAATACAGATTTGTTATTCGAAAACAAGTATGAAAAAGATTTATTTGATGATAAAATAAATTTAATAATATCTGAAAGAGTTACAAATGCATCTCACAGAGAAAAACTTAAAAAATTTTATGATTTTTTTTGTCAAATGGAATGCAAAGTTAAAGAACATCTAATGGGTGGCAATAATAAAAGACACAAATCACACAAATCACATAAATCACATAAATCACATAAATCTCATAAATCTCATAAATCTCATAAATTTCATAAATTTCATAAATCTCATAAATTACACAAACTACATAAACAACACAAATCACACAAAAGACACAAAATACACAAATCACATAAAAAACGCTAAAAAACGCTAAAAAATAATCATTATTTTGGCATTGTTTGCGCATTAGGGACAATATTATTATTCACCACAAATGGATAAAATTGACCATTTGCTGGGGTATATGTATTCGGACGATAAACCAAATTTTCATCGTATTTTCCAGAATCAACCGCTTGCTGTGTGTATAACACACCCCCCCAATTGTCATCCATTGGATTTTCACTTATCATGGGTTTGCTGGTAGAATCATGTATTTGATCAACATTCGTGTATTGCCCCATATATTGACCATGTGAATCAAACCCGTTGTATTGATTTGCATTGTATGGTGGCACTTCACGATTCGCGTCTTTTACTGTTATAGGATTTGATTTAGTTCCCAGAGGTGGAGACACCCCCGATGCATCCACCTGGTTTTTAGAAGCATCAAACGATTCTTTATACGGCATTAACCCATAATCAGATGGGCGATTTGACATATTGAATCCACTATTTAGATCTGTAGGGTCAGAACGAATTCGATAAACATCCTGTCCTTGTGAATTATTTTCATATTGTAAAAAGAGAACCGGGCATTCTACACCATTAGGACGTTGTTTTTCTAAATATCTAGTATAGTCATCCATTGAATCGAAAACCAGAGGTATATCCTCTATTGTGTTCTCATATAAATATAATTTATAACCACGTCGAATTAATAACTTAGGGCATGTCTTTTTATATTCACGTGATGCGTTTGTGTCAGTATTTAAATAATTTGTATTCATGTTTTTTTCAAAAGATGTTTGATGAATGTCTTTATTTGAATTTTCTGGTGATAATTTTGTTTTTTTTTCCGGTTGTGCATATTTATCAAAATACCACGAAACATACAAATAAAGACCCATTAAAAAGGTGGTTATTAAAAATAAAATAAAAAACATTCTCATTTTTTTATCCATGTTGATGCCTTATATAATGTATATTTATATTATATAAAACAAATGAATAATTTAGCTAAACGCCGCAAAAAAACAGTTCGACCAAAAAAACATTTTCATACTGGAAAAATGAATATACCCAAACCTAGGAAAACACAATCAACACGAAATAAAAAGACAAAAACAGAAAAACGAAAAAAACGAAGAAAACAAGTAAACCGAACAAACCGGATGCAACAGACACAACAGACAGAAGATACAGAACAGATAGAACAACCAATACAATTGATTTTACATGAAAATATAGAACCTGAAAACACAATGCCCGAAATGGGTTCACTTTCTAAACCGCTTATTTTTGGAAGAGTTTATTGGAATGAATGCGGTCATTGTAAAAGGATGGATCCTTACTGGGGTAATTTGAAACAACGATTGAGAACAACGGTACCCTCTCATGAAATGTTTGATGTAGAACGTGATCAATTTGATGAAAATTCCAATAAAATCCATTCTTTTTTAAAACCGTCGAGTAGATTAGAGATTGATGGTTATCCTACCATGTTTAGAATAGATAACGGTGATTTAAGTTATTTCGATCATGATAAACACGCAAAACACGATTCGATGGAAGAGAACCTGTATCATTTTTACATAAAGGGATGAAAATAAAATGAATATTTTACATTAAATAAATATTTTACATTAAATAAATATTTTACATTAAATAAATATTTTACATAAAATGAAAACTTTTCACATAAAATTGATTCTTATTTGAAAATAACAAATAAACACTAATTACTATTATCATTATTATTATTATTATTATTGAATATTCTTTTCATTGAATGAAAATGTCCAACGTTGCAAAAAAGTCAATGAAAAAAAGTGAAATACCCAAAACATTTCGCCTCTTCGACTATAAAATCCAAGATGAAAACCCAGATGTAAAAGATTCATCTTCGTCAAGTGAAGAAGAAATCAACCGAAGGAACCGTCCCCAAAAATACGAACATCAGTTGTATATCCAAATGTTTGGTGTGAATGAAATTGGTGAAACCTGTTGTTTATTTGTGACAAATTACAAACCATTCTTTTATATTAAAGTGGGCGGTAATTGGGATCAAACCGTAGTCAATTTATTATTGGGTAATATTCGTAGTAAAATTGGCAGTTATTATGACACCTCTATTCTAGGTGCGGAGTTAGTAGAACACCCCAAATTATACGGCTTCACTGCAGGTAAGTCTTTTAAATTTGCAAAAATGACTTTCAAAAATCTGGCAACATTAAATCGTGTAAAAAATTTGTGGTATGATTATGTTTTAGATGAATATACACATAAAACAGAAAAAGTAAAAAAAACATTCATATTCCCATCTAAACGAATCGTGGGGATAGGTCCAACCAAAGAAGAAATTATCACCCCCCTCAAATTAGAATTATATGAGAGTAATATCCCCCCATTGCTACGTTATTTTCATATTCATTCTATTAGTCCTTCTGGCTGGGTCTCCGTACCAACAAACAAAGTGTTCCGTGCTAAAAATCCAACCACCACGTGCAAATACGAATATATTTGTACCCTAGAAAATATCACACCGCTTCCTATGAAAGAAACCGTTGTTCCTTACAAAATATGCAGTTATGATATTGAAGCAAGTAGCAGCCACGGCGATTTTCCAGTTCCTAAAAAAACATATAAAAAATTGGCGATGAATATGGTCGATTGTTTTTCAAAATCGATGATTACAACTCCCGATAAAACACTCTTATATACCTATTTTCCCATGAAATTTGGTAATATTCTTAAAATGGCGTTTGGATTTTCTCGCCACGACGCAGACTCACAAATCGATATTGTTTATCCAAAAATTGCACCCAGTCGTAATCAATTAAAAGAAATGATTTCAATTTTACTTGAGAAAACAATCCAACAAGTATGCAAAGATTATGCAACGGCGGATACGAACGCCCTTCTTACCATTGACACTATATTTGATCGTATTCGAGACAAAGGAATTTTAAACGGTGGTGGTGAAGAAGGCGACGCCGTGGAAAATGACGAACCCGACGACGAAATCAATATAGAAGAAACAGAGGATCTTGACGAACACGCGGAGGACCACCACCATCACCACCTTCCAAAAACAAACGAAATGAATAAAAAAACAAATGAAATAAACAAAAAAACAAAAAAAGAAACGAAATTAGTCGATGTCATCTTTCATACCGAAATGAAACGTGAAGAAAAAATACAAATAATCAACGAAGTTCTCACCAATGTTCTTCCTAAATTAGAAGGCGATAAAACAACTTTCATTGGATCCACCTTTTTACGATATGGAGAACAAGAACCCTATTTGAATCATTGCATCGTTTTAGGAACATGTGATCCGGTTAACGGTGCGGTTATTGAAACGACAACCACTGAGCGGGAACTCTTGCTAAAATGGACCGAATTAATTCAACACGAAAACCCCGATATTATCATTGGTTATAACATATTTGGGTTTGATTATGAGTTCATGTTTCGCCGTGCTGAAGAAAACAACTGCGTTCACCCGTTTCTTCAGTTATCCAGACAATCAAATGAACTCTGTGGAACTCAAGACCAAACGGGACAAATAAACATAGAAAATAATAAAATTGTATTAGCAAGTGGACCGTATGATTTGCGATTTTATAAAATGACCGGACGATTACAAATTGACATGCTTTATTATCTACGCCGTGATTTCAATTTATCCTCTTACAAATTAGACGATGTCGCCGGGCAATACATTTGTGATACAATTAAACATGTTATATGTAATGAAACAAATAAAACCACCGAACTTTATTGTCAAAATATCACCGGGTTGCATGCCGGCGATTATGTTCATTTAGAAACGGTTGGATTTACAAGAGATTATCATAAAAATGGCAAAAAATATCAGGTCGTCGAGATTGCAAAATATCCACATTATGAGAATCCACGTGAAAATGAACATAAAATCGTATTGCAAGGGTTTGAACCGGAAATCGTGGGCATCAAAGGAATGAAATGGTGCATTGCAAAAGACGACGTCTCTCCACAAGACATTTTCCGTTTGACAAATGGAACATCCAGCGACAGATCGATCGTTGCAAAATATTGCATTCAAGATTGTAATTTAGTGCATCATATTATGAACAAAATCGATGTTCTCACCGGATATATTGAAATGTCGAATATATGCAGTGTGCCAATTAGTTTCTTGGTTTTTCGTGGACAGGGAATTAAATTGACCAGTTTTGTTGCCAAGAAATGCAGGGAACGAAATACACTCATGCCGGATATAGACAAATCCAATGACAATGATGGATATGAAGGCGCCATCGTATTGCCACCAAAATGCGGAATATATATGGATAAACCCGTCGCATGTGTTGATTATTCTTCTCTTTATCCGTCTGTCATGATTAGCAATAATCTTTCACCAGATAGCAAAGTTTGGACAAAAGAATATAATTTAAAGGGGGAATTGGTAAGAGAAACCGGCAATCCGGTTTATGATAATTTAGAAGGATATAAATATATTGATATTGAATTTGATAATTTCAAGTATTTGAAAAATCCCCTAAAACCAGTGGCAAAGGCGGTTAAAACCAAAGTGGGTAAAACCGTGTGCCGTTGGGCACAATTCCCAAATCATCAAAAAGGAATCATGCCATCCATTTTAGAAGAATTGCTCAAAGCACGATCCGATACACGAAAACAAATTAAAAATGAAAAGGATCCTTTTATGCAAAATATATTGGATAAACGTCAATTGGGTTATAAAGTAACCGCCAATTCTTTATATGGACAATGCGGTTCCAAAACATCAACCTTTTATGAGAAAGACGTTGCTGCATCAACCACCGCCACCGGACGTATGATGATAATGTATGCGAAAAACATGATTGAAAATGTTTATGGCGACAGATATTACAACACAAAAACAAATGGGTTAGTTCACACACGAGCCGAATATATTTATGGGGATAGTGTCTCAATGGACACACCGGTTTACATGCGGATCTTCAAAAACGACATTGTTATTTGTTCAATTGGATCAATTGTCAAAAAATATGGCCATAATAATTGGCAACCGTGCAAGGAGTCTGGGAAAGAAGAAAAAGAATATTGTGATTTTAAAATAATGACATCTTCCAATAAAGATAATACCATCATTGAACCCGTTTATATTGAGACATGGACAGAACACGGATGGACACATTTACAACGTGTCATTCGTCATCGTTTGGCAAAATATAAAAAAATGTTTCGCATTACAACGGCGAGGGGGACAGTGGACGCCACCGAAGATCATTCATTTGTTCATTTGAACGGGGAAAAAATATCGCCTAAAGATTGTATTATTGGAACAGAATTGTTGCATCATCCACTGACTAAATATACAAAAGAAGACCACCAAGAAAAGAGAACCCGTGTTATTTCAAGTGAAGAAGCCACCTTGATGGGGTATTTCTTTGGAAAGGGGGTTTGTTCTCATTACGAAAAACCATTTTTGAAACATAAATACTTTGCAATTGATGTAAAACCAACATATACTGATACATTGCGTGATGACAGTTTAAAAATAAAATATTTGAATTTGTGTAAAATGGTCTATCCCGAATTTGAATGGGTTTGTTTGAACAGTTATGATTATTCAAGTGAAGTCATAGAATACACAATTTATCCAAATTATACACTTTACAATGAATCTTTATTGCGTTCTCTTGTCAAACAGTACAATAAAGAATTGTATCAATGTGATAATGATGATAAACATTTTATAAAAATCGTTCCATTGAATATTCTATTTAGTTCAATCGAAATACGCAAATCGTTTTGGGAAGGCGTCGTTGATTCTAAATGTGATTATTTTAATACATTTCATCTACAAAACCCTGAATATTCCATCTCGTCTTTTCATAACATAACTGCATCTTATATTTGTCTGTTGGCAAATTCAATTGACCTTTCGATAAAATCGATTAAAAAAGAAACAGAACAACCATCTTCCCGTGAAATAAATGCATCGATTATAAAGAGAGAAAAAATAACAATGGTCTTTTATAAAAAGACATTGAATATTCTAGAAGAAGAACTGACTGATCTAACAAACCATGCACCCCATGTAAACCCAAATAAAATAGTTTCAATTGAACCATTGAATTGTTCTCCCGGTGTATTTGTTTATGATTTGACCACCGATAATCACCACTTTGCTGCGGGTATTGGGAACATGATTGTTCATAACACCGATTCTGTGTTTTTCACTTTTAATTTGCATGAAACAAACGACGAAAAAAAATCAAATAAAAACCACGAATTAAATAAAAAGAAGGCCATTGCAAATACAAATCCGGAAATTGGAGACAAAATATCGGGACAAAAAGCATTGGAAATTACCATTGAAATCGCACAAGATGTTGCGTCATTGTGTAGCAAATGGTTGAAACCACCAATGGAATTGAGTTATGAAAAAACATTGATGCCCTTTATCATTCTTTCTAAAAAACGATATGTTGGGATGTTGTATGAAACAGAACCGACAAAAGGCAAAATGAAATTTATGGGGCTTTCTATCAAACGCCGTGATTCATGTGATTATTTAAAAGACGTCTACGGTGGAATTCTAAATATATTGATGAAAGAACATAATTTAATGAAATCAATCGATTATTTAGATGACTCGTTGAGCACCCTTATCCAAGGCAATGTCTCTATTGAAAAATTACTAATGACAAAATCACTTCGAAGTGATTATAAAAACCCTTTGCAAATTGCACACAAAGTTTTAGCGGATCGTATAGGAGAAAGAGAACCCGGAATGCGGCCAAAACCCGGCGACCGAATTCAATTTTTACATTTTGTAAATTCGAATAAAAAAGCCCTTCAAGGAGACAAAATCGAAACACCCGAATATATTTCTCAAAATAATTTGGCAATTGATTATTCCTTTTATATTACAAATCAATTGATGAAACCTATTTTACAATTATATGGTTTGGCTGTCGAAGAAATACTCGAAAAAAAACAAAACACAAAATCCGTTAATATGATTCGAAGAGAACTCGACGAATTGGAAAAAACATACTCGAACGATTTAGAAACATTGCATAAAAAACGAGAAAAAATTTGTTCTCAAAAAGCAAAAGAATTATTGTTTGATAAATACTTGCAACAAATACAGAATCGTTCGAATGGCATAAAATTTGATCTTATGCATTATTATTCAAAATCAAGTGATGTTCATTGTATGAAAAAATAATAGCCTTGTTTTGTTTGTAGTCATTTTTGAGAGTATGTATATATGAAACCATAAATGGGAACAAATATACATTAAAAATAGGTTTTTACATAAAATAACAATAAATCACAACCTTTTTTTATGTTCTCTTATACATCCCAAAATGAAAACAAACAACGCGATAAAGTCTGAATTGTTTTTTATTATTTGTCATGACAACCGCTTTCATATAAAAAACTATTTTATATGAAAATAAACATGAAATAAAACATGAAATAAAACATGAAATAAAACATGAAATAAAACATCAGACTATTCCTAAAAAGGCAGATACCGCTATTTCATTTCCCGACAAATCATTTGAAAACGTATTCATGAGTGTTTCAATGGACATTTCTAAAATATCCATAACAGAACTATCAACATTATCCGCTGTATTTTCGTTTTGGACGGAATTCGTTGTTTGTTCCGCATCTACATCTATATTTATGTTCTCATTCAAATACGTTTTTAAATTGTATCTGCACACAGGGCAATATGTATTAATACTCAACCAATTCATTAAGGGTGTGATTTTAAAACAATGGCGACACCCTTTTATTTTGCAAATTATTTCATTTTCAACAAAATCTTCTAATGAAATAGGACAACGATCTTCCTCTGTGTTTGCATCATTATTATAAGAAATATATTCGATTTTTTCTGTGATTTCTTGAACAGATAATCCAGTTGTATTTCGATTGGTTCTAATGTTGGTTGCATCATCTGCATTATTCAAATAAAAAAATCTCTGATATAATCTTGAACGGTTTGTGTTTGTTCTTTCCGTTGGTTGAATTGTCGATGGTTCTCTAGATGACGGTCCATTCAAATAAGGTGTATTCGTAGTTGATGGGGATACTGTCGCCGGAGAGGAATTCGACGGTGTTAAATTATTTATTTGATGTATGGTTTCTAGAAAACGCGTCATTTTAGAAACATACACAATCGTATTGATCGATTCTTGTGCCATTTTTAAAACATCAAATAATTTTGCCATATTTTCATGATAATGATTCATGTTCTCTATTAAAGTATTAATTTGCATTGGTTGAAGAGTACCAATATTGTTTATTAAAAACTCTTCAAAATTAGCGGTGATCGTATTATATTTTACAATGGTCTCTTGCAATAATTGATGTTGTCTTCGAACATGACCATTCACATCCGTATCTTCTAAATAATTGGCTGTTCCTGGAAAAGAGTCATTTGTATAATTCGCATTGCTAAAACGACTTTGTCTAGTTGTTTGTGGCCGTGATGGCGGAGGTACAACTGCCGGAATTGATCTTTGACTTGGAAGAGAACTATCAACCAGTATTATTGGTCGCCGTTCTCGTTGTTGGGGTGTTGAACCGGTCGATGTCGATGCTGGATCACTGGATGAACCGGTCAATGATGCAGAATTTGACGTGGTACCTGCATCGGTTGGATAATGCGAAGATAAAATACGCAAATAAGAGTTCATTATATTTGCAACTGATCCAGATAAATCAACTGTTCCCCTGTTTTCTTGTTCTCTTATTTGAGTTTGTTCCATTATATATAGTTTATAATACTTTTACATTTACATTATTTTACGAATTAGATACACCTAAAACCAACTGTAATGTAAATAAGTATAAAAGTATTTTGTCATAAATATTAGTACACGATATATTTTAATAATGAATCATATGACAAATGTTCTATCTCCTTTTGGAATAATAAATTTAGGAAACACGTGTTTTCTAAATACATGCATTCAAATTTTGCATTATACATTTGAGATATCGGACATATTAAGAAATAATCCAACGATACAAAAATATCAAAAAATAGTGGAATGTTTTGGTGATAATACGGAAGAAATAAAAAAACACATAAAAACAAATATGAACGATGTTATCATGACATGTGCGTGGTTGGAATTGCAAGATTTAATGTATTCTGTAAAATCGTCCACTGTTTTATTCAATATAAACCCAACTAAATTTGTCGCAATAATCCAACACACGTCCACCGTAAAAGGCATCAATTTGTTTTCAGGATGGAATCAAAATGATTTTACTGAATTTCTATTGTTTTTAATGGATTGTTTTCATAACAGTATTTCTCAAAGTGTTAAAATCAATGTTCTTGGAAAATGTAAAAATGACAAGGACGAAATTGCCTTGGAATGTTTTAATATGTTGAAAACATTATATGAACGTGATTATTCTAATATTATGAAAGATTTTTATGGAGTCTACGTCTCCGTAATGCACACACTTGACAATAATCACACACGCAAAGAACGAAATATCAAACCCGAAATATTTTCAATTCTAGATTTACCTATTCCTGACAAAACCGCAAAAAAAACAACGAATAAATTCATTACCATATATGATTGTATTGATTTTTATTGTCAACCCGAATATATTAGCGGTGATAATGCATGGTTCAACGAAAAAACGGGGAAAAAAGAGAACATTATTAAAGAAATCCAATTTTGGAGTTTGCCCAACGTATTGATTATAACACTCAAACGCTTCTCTTTCGATGGACAAACCAAAAATATGACCTTTGTCGATTTTCCGTTGGATTATTTAGATTTGTCGAAATATATTATTGGGTATGACGCAAATACATATAAATATCAATTATTCGCCGTTGCAAATCATGAAGGAGGGATAACCGGTGGTCATTACACTGCAACAATCAGAACATCAAATATTCATTCCAAATATTCTTCTTTTTCAACCAATAACAAAACAGAATGGACAAATTTCAATGATTGTCAAATACAAAAAATAGAAGTATTTAACGATAATAATCTGTCAAATTTTTCCATTGTTTCTCCTCAAGCATATTGTCTTTTTTACCGCAAAATGGGATAAGTCTGTTCGCGTTTTCTTTCATTCATGTATATATATTTGTTTTTATTCTTGTATATTACCCGTGATTTACATGTTAAATCCATTTTATTATAATATCATATATTATAATAAATTTCATGATGGAAACGAATATTGAACCATATGATGATCATGATAAAAATGATGAATGGAAACATGATCATGAATACAACGAACGACATTCAGAAGGAATTGACTTTTATTCTATCTTTTCAAAATCAAACGTGGTTTTATTATTGTGGTTTTTAGCAATATATATCATTGTGTCCTTTATTATTAAAAATATATATCAATCGTCTTATGGAAACAATGAATTGAATTTATTTACATCGAGAACATTTGATATTATATTATTATTAGTTGTCATTTTTATCATCATCATCGTTTTTCGAGACACAAAAAATGATGATCAACAAAATTTCCTTGAAAAAGCGGGTCAATCCATAAAAAATTATATAAATGACAGCTACTCTGTTTTCTCAACTCTCCTTTTCATCTTTTTCTTTTATTTGATTATTTACCTTTTTGGAATTCCGATGGATACCGACAATAAATCGGTTTTTATTTCTGTCATCGAAACGATTGCTTGGATTTTGTTTTTATTGTGTTTTTTGAACATATTTTTTTATTCTATTTTTCATTTGTCCATTATTGATAAATTAGCGAGGATAATTTCAAATTCATGGAAAGATATGCCGTCTCACCACGAGTATTCCAAATGGATGCCTTATACTTCTACAACAACCACGACGGCCAATGCGGATGTATCTGCAGATGAACTTCTTAAAATAAATAGTAATACTACAACCGGAAATATCAAGAACAATGGAAATACTTCTTCTACGAGTACAAGTTCCACGACAAACGATGCGTTGCTATACACTCTTAGCGGAAAAGCAAAAGTATCCGGTACAACCACGACCACAAAGAGCGGAATGAGCAGGGATGGCCATGGGGGGTGCCACGGGGATGATGGTAGTGATGACGGCGACAATAATGAAAAAGAAGTCTTTAATATCAGCAACAATTTATATACCTATAAAGATGCCCAGGCAATTTGCAAATCATACGGTGCAAGATTAGCAACATACACGGATATTGAAAAATCATATAATGATGGTGCTGAATGGTGTAATTATGGATGGTCAGACGGTCAAATGGCTTTTTTTCCAACCCAAAAAGATACATGGAACGAATTACAAAGAGACCCGGATACAAAAAACAATTGCGGCAGACCTGGTGTAAATGGTGGATATATGGCAAATCCATATTTGAAATTCGGTGTGAATTGTTATGGTAAAAAACCGGCCAAAACGGATGCGGATATTCTTCGCATGCAACGACAAAAAGATGAAATTTATGCAAAATCGCCGAAAGATAAAGAACTTGACGAAAAAGTGAATTTTTGGAAACAAAATTCGGATAGTTTGCTAAATATCAATTCTTTTAATAACGATGAATGGTCAAAGTATTAGTTTTATTCCTAAATACTCACCCGGTTGTCTGGTTGTTTATGTTGTAGATGTTGTCGATTGTGTTATAATGACACATATTTTTGACCATCCTATTCTTTCATATAAAGTATATTTTTTTATGAATAACACATGTCAACAAACAGAACCAGAAAAGGTGTAAATACAAAAAAACAATACCATACTATAATATACATGTATTCTGTAGTAGATCATTATTCTTTTGTTGATTATCCTCATTTAGACATTACTACCGGTTTTTTTCCGGTTTCAAATTATATTCCATCCCATGAAAAAGAAATGAAAAATACCTTGAAAGATTACGGAATTCCGATTGGATTAATAATGCACCATTTTCAAAACAAAGATGATGATTTTTTATTTAAACGCATTTTAAACGGTAGCAAACGGGGTGGAAATAAACACAAAACACACGAAACGGATTATTTACCGGAAATAAAATGGACAGAATTAATGAAACCAATTGAAAAACGAAATAATCGTGGAACGCGAAAACAACGGGGGTAATGTTCAAACAACTTGTACAATTCTGTCAATCCGGATAAAATCAACCCAGCAACATTAAATCGGTAAATATTGCCAATAACATCGGAAATGTCCACGCAGAAAAACTACTTCGATACTTATTTTTGTTTTGTAAAACAATGATTAATATATAAAAACTAATCATCATAGTAATGAATAAAGAAATCTTGAAAATAGTTTCGATTGTGTTTTCCATGATAAAATATTATATATATTGTTGAATATTATTATTTGTTTTGTAATACAACATTGTTTCATATGATTTTTATAAATAATATGAAATCACCATGAAATCACCATGAAATCACCATGAAATCACCATGAAATCACCATGAAATCACCATGAAATTATTACCAAAATTTTAAGGATTTAAATGATCTGGATGATCTAGATTTTCGACGCGAACCTCTTCTCTTTTTTGATCTACGACGTTTTCGACCACCATTCATTGCAATTAAATTGCCGGATGAACCGGGGTGCTGATTGTCCATTCCACCATAGACACTTTGGGCATGTGTGCTTGCATCCCCTCCTTTAAATTTCATTCCACCTTTTGCAATTGGTGTCATTTGTGTTGTTGTCATTATATATATTATACATATATATTTTTACGTATTCCCAATAATTTTAATAATAAGAACAAATTTGCTAAAACAATAAATATAAGAAACACGTGATAAAAACAAATCAACCAAACATAAATATACATTTCATTGTAAATGATAAACACAATATTTCCAATTGTTTGTTTCATGTATTTTTTTATATCTTCTGATTGAAAAAAAGAATGTATACTGTCGTTTGATATTGATGACATGCTATTTCATTTAGTTGTATCGATATTTTATTCTTTTTCGATAAACGAATTTTGTTTATTTTTACATATACAAAACATGTCAAAAACCAGACAAATATAATATTAGCCAAAAATATAACATTTATAATGAACACCGAATTAAAAGATCACGAAAGTGAACAACTCCAGCAATATCAAGATTTATTTACAGTTGACAGCATTGATGCAGACCAACCAAATGACCAACCACATGACCAACCAAATGAACTAACCGAATTTAACATAGAAAATTCACCTGATTTGGATAAAGAACAACCTTTTATTATAGGGAATAATGAAAACGAAAATAATTGTTATGAAATATATTTAGAATCAAAACGCAGGGCAAAAATCACACGGAATTTAGCGATTTCTTCTTATTTAGAAACAAAAAAAATAAAAAATTTAGATATATTGCACAATATTGAAGACAGTGAAAGTGATTTAGACGATTTTTCTGATTCTGAAACAGAATAAAATAGAAATAATAAACGACAACACACCCTACTTATAAAACACGATTCAAAACCAACCCAGTCAACACAAACCAAATTTAATCAATAAATATCACAATTCTTTCAAATAATTTTATCAACCGTTTATATAAAGGAAATGTTAAAAGAAATATCCAGCGGTTTTTCCAAATTTTTTACACGTGATAAAGTAATTATATTTGTGGTGTTGTTTGTTTTATTATATGCCCTATTTGCTTATTCCGGTTCAAAAAGAATGTATTTAGACGGTATGGATAATTCTGGTGGAAAATATGCGAATGACAGCGATAAAGAACCATCTGTAAATACAACAAATGCACAAAATGTTGTACCGTCCGCGGGTACGGCACCTGTAGCGGCCGGTTCTTTTTTACCATCGGCGGGGGCAAGTCCGGATGATTTGTTGCCCAAAGATTCTAATAGCAATTGGTCTTCTTTAAACCCCGTTGCAAATAAAGACGGCATTATTATGCCGGATCTTCTACAAGCCGGATATCATATTGGTCTGGATACAATTGGACAAACACTTCGCAATGCAAACCAACAATTACGTTCTGACCCCATTATCACAAAGTCTGACATAGGACCATGGAATCAAAGCACCATTGAACCGGATTTAGGAAGAACCCCTCTTGAAATAGGATAAATGCATTTTTATAATCATTTAGTTTAATTCTTTTTACACCTTGGTATTTGACACCACACATGGTTTCATACAAAATATTTTTGTATGAAAAATAAACAAAATAATTCACCAAAAAACAAAATAATTCACCAAAAAACAAAATAATTCACCAAAAAACAAAATAATTCACCAAAAACAATATAAAATATTTATTTCATGTTTATATATTTAAATATATGAAGGTTCTCCTTTTTATTACAGGACATCGTCAATTGCGTGAATACGGATATTTTCAACAATTTTTAGCAAAATGCGAAAAACTCAATCATATATGTGATATTTTTATACATTGCAACAATGTTTCCATTTCGCCCGATATTGTCCAATATTTTCACCAATTTCCACAAACAAACAAACAATTGTTGATCACATCCAGAAATCCCGGATATAATAATGGTCAATTGACCGCATTTAGTGATGCACATGACATGGGAATATTTAAAGAATACGATTATGTTATTGCATTAAATACAGATGTATTTATTGTACATGACGACGTTCTAATAAAGACAATGGAAGAGAACTTGGAAAATGATATTGTTTATTTTATTACAAAATCGTTTCCTAATGATCCCTGTTTTTATGATGTCGATTTTACATTAGTTAAACCAAAATTATTAACTGATAATTATATGCGCGATGAAATTTGGAATAATCGTCAATGGCCCGAACATTTTCGTCATCGAAAATTCAACGAATTGGGTATTAAATATAAATTCATTCCGCGATATTGGAACGATGATTATAAACCACGCCGTATCGATGAACATCTGGGTCTTTGGCATGAACATGATTTAGAAAAAGTAGAAACGTATTTACAAGAACATTCAATGTAAATTATTTGTTTTTTTGTTCATTTGTTTTTTGTTCATTTGTTTTTTGTTCATTTGTTTTTTTGTTGTTTCATATAATAAAAAATATTATATGAAATAATTCATCTAAAAAATCAACCAAAAAACACAAAACCGGGAACTTCAATCAAACGGTCATTGTGATCACTTGAATACCATTGAGGTTTCCATCCTGTATTTGCTTCTAACCATGCCCACATGTTGATTTCCCATGTTAACGTATTTGTTTCTTTTATAAAACGCGGCAAATGTTGAATGTAATATTCATAAAAATTCATTATAGAACCAACATCTCCTATAAAAAAAGTTCCACAAAAACGCCAACAAATATGATCTTTTACCATAATATAATAATTTGTTGGAATCTTGTCCCAACAACCAGGAAACAACATCCCCCTGTAATTTAAATCCATGTCTTTTGATAAATCCCACATTTTTTTAGATGTCTTCTCTTTTGCTTTAAATAAATAGGCCATTGAAAAATCCATCCATGCAAAAAAAGGCGTTTGAAACGGATTTTGTATAATTGCATCTCGCATAAATTCCATTTTACAATTCATTAAAGTAATATATTCATGTGTATCCTTTTTTGTATTTCTATGACACGGCAAATTAAGAGAACATGTTCCATCGTCTTTTTTTTTCATGCATAATTTATATAACGGCAATTCTTCATAACACGTTTTTAAAGATAATACACGAACATTTTGTGGAAATTCTTCCGCCAATTCTTTCATGGATGGTTCCATTGTTGCACAAGCATACACCACAATTTGTATTCCGGTTTTTGCTAAATCACGAAAATGATTTATTCGCCATTCTTTGTTTTTATGGTCATATGGTTCATCCTTTTCATCATATAATTTATACAAAGCGGATACAAATGTAATTTTATGCGGATTCTTTTCCTTTTCTTCTTCATCCCCACAAAATTCTTGTGTTTTTTCTTGTATGTTCTCTTTTTGATTTTCCATGGAATTATATATAATATATTTAATTCTTTTTTTGTGTTGTTTCTTTTTTGTGTTGTTTCTTTTTTGTGTTGTTTCTTTTTATACAAAATAATTACATTTCGTATAAAAAATAACGTGGAGTCAAATAAATATAAACTATTGTCCCATTTCATACAGGTGGTCTGGGATAATAGACATTAACATCCCCATTCTTTCGGGGGAGATGGAAGCCGAGTTATTTCCGTAATCATTGGAAAAATATATGAAATAATTTGATTACATTCAACCGCAATTTCACGGTGTTCTTTTTGTGTTCCATTTCCACTACGCAATTGAATATAATGTATCCATGATCGTAATGTTCCATTCATGTATATCTTTGAAACAGTCATACCTTCCGGTAAAACAGAACGTGCCTGTTCTTTTGCAATACCTTGTTGAATTGCCCAATTGTATACTTCTATCGACATATCCGCAACTTTTTGTTGAGCCCTTTTCCATTCTTCTATTATTTTTTTGTTTGTTTCCATCTCAAAATCCATTTCAATACTATTTTGTCTATTATGTATATCCTGTAATCTGGCTTCTCTCATTATCATTGGATTGATTTCTGTATCATATACCGCATATCTTTGAGAGAACTCTTGGAAAGAAAAAGATCGATGACGTAATATTTGCCTTGCAATATCTCTCGTTGTTGTTATTTCTAAACATATATTTACCATTTCAAAAGGAGACCAATGCTGGTTTCGAATTAAATATTTTAGCAAATGTTCGTCATTACGTATATTTGTGATTTCTTGATTTGTGGGGTTTGAAACACGGGCACAATAAGCTATTATTTCTGTTATTGTTTTTTGGACAGGGACTCTATTCTCCAAATTCGAATTTTGAGAATAACTGATGAGTTTTACTTTTTGTTCTGTCATTGCATGTTTTTAGAAAGATTGTTTTATGTATTTTCTTTTTTTCTTTTTTCATTTTTCATTTTTCTTTGAGAACCATAAAAAAAGGGTTTCCCCTTTTTTGTTTTTTGTTTTTTGTTTTTTGTTTTTTGTCATGAAATAAAACACACTATTTTTCATAATAATGTATTTCTAAAACGGGAGACACACACATTGGACAAGTAAAATGAAGATTATTTTTTTGAATATTTTTCCATTTATTAATACATACACCACAATATATATGATTGCAATTTGTTCGACGATAATTCACTTTAGTTATTTCTTCATAACAAACAGAACATTCCTTCACATCAAATATAATTGGGGATGTTGCGGATGATTCCTCTATTTTGATCCATTTTTCAATAGAGACCGGGTCAAACAATAAAGGTATAAATGCAATATCCATATCATAATTATCCCTCATTGATACGGGAGAGATCGGCAATGGATACATGACGCCGTCGGGTGGGGCAAGGGGGGTAGGTCTGACAATAAAATTATATTGATACAATTTAAATAATTTCAATATAATTTGTGTTTTGTGTAATGGTTCTAAAATAAAACGTCTTGATCCAAAGAGAACAATCGTAGATGAATCTTCTTTTAACAATTCTTGCATAAAATTACCTGCATTTTGAACGTTCTGTTTTGCAATCTCATGACAACGCGCTATTGTTGGTTCAACCGTGGGATCATTACAATAGCGACACGTATGTCCATATTCTTTGCAAAACACGCATGTGACGGATCGGGTGCGACGGAGAGTTGAATTCATTTTAACAGTTCAATTTAAATTGAATATTATATTTAATATTTTAATGATGATACTAAGGAGAACATTAAAAAGTGTTTCAATTTTTTGATAATATTATTCTTTGTTTTTCATACAAACGTAAAATGTCATTTTGAAAAATGTAAAATATTGTTTTCAATAATACTTTGTTCTTCGTAATAATTTCCCATGAACGTTTCCCCTGCGTCTATAAATCCATCATTTGTTTGTAATAATAATATTTTATATTTATAGTGTGAACCGGTTTCATTGTCATATAAAACAGATATATGTGGTTTATTATTTAATTCATTTTTCACCATTATAAAATAAAGAGAACGAATCATTTGAGGTGGTTCTGTTTTGTTTGATTCATTGGATTCGTCGAATACAATTTGTTTTTGTAAAAATGATTGAAAATCGTAGATTTCTTGCATAATCTGGTCAGTTTGAACATGAAAGTCTTCCATTGTATATAAAGGGGAAACATAGACATACATTTTATTTTCTCGTGATTTTATTACATTTTTGAAACGTTCTACGCATCGAATATAATAATCATAATCAGCTTGATTTTCTACCAAATTACGATGATTCATTGCCAAATTATATTTATAGGTATTCATTGGGTATGCTAAATTCGTTTCGGGTTGATAATGACGGTTCATTATTATGTGTTCATCACAAATAAAACGTTCACTACTTTCTTTATGTTCAAATGTTTTTGTATGTAATTTGATGTATTGTTCACGATGTAAAAAAAAGTTGAAATTAGTTTCAATACAGTCTTGTATCACGTGTAATCTAGAAATCAACCAATCAAATGGATGGCTTTCTGTTTTCAATCCCATCCGCTTTATCATCCCGGCAACAGAACATCGAAATCCTAATGATATTATTTTATATTCGGGTAGTGGCGGGCTATTTGGTAATTCGGGTATAAACAACATTGTAAATAATGATTTACAAAGAAATATTTTTATATTTTTTTGGCATGGATACATTTAGAAAATGATAAAAAAGGCAAAAAAGACAAAAAACAAAATCTTTGTTCTCAATTCATTATTTGTAAATTACTAAAATGAGAACATACCAGTAAATAGAATATATTTCTATAGTATAATTATAAAATATAAATGGAACTTGCAATCCCACTTTTAGCCGCCGCAGGTTTATATGTTATAAGCAACCAATCTTCTCAAAACTATTCCCCCTCTGAAGAACCATCCAAAGAAGGGTTTTATGGCAAAAATTTGCAATTACCAAATGAAAATATCCCCGATAAAAATTATCCTGAAGAATATCCGGTTTCCGTTCCGGAATTAGATAGAACCAGTTATTTGTCTGTCAATCATCGATACGATGGTAATGGGGCCTATACAGATAAATTCTTCAATCCTTATGTAAAAATGTCGGGAAGTGAAGCCGGTAGCGGTAGAATTAGTAAAGGGGGCGCAACGTCTTTATTAACCGGCAGCGGTTTAAGTGGTGATACAGAGAGTTATTCAAATGAATATTTAAGTGATACGAAATTTTATTCAATGACGGGAAAACAAGTAACGGGGGATTATTTTAGCCATAACAACATGGTCCCTTTTTTTGGAAGTCATTTGAGAAATCAACACGGTGATGTGAATTTTAGTGAAAGCGTTTTGGATAATTTAATTGGAAGCGGTTCTCAAACAATTTCTAAAACAGAACAATCGCCACTTTTTTCACCTCATGAAAATTTACAATGGGCGCTTGGTATGCCCAGTCAAACAGACTTTATACAATCACGTATTAATCCCAGCACGAAAATGACCGGCGTAAAACCATTTGCAGATGAAAAAGTGGGCCCTGGGTTGGGTCTGGGATATACCACAGAAGCATCTGGTGGATATAATTCAGGCATGTTTATGCGCGAATCGTGGGTAGATCGCGGTGTCGATGAATTGCGTGTTGAAAATAAACCCAAATCATCGGGACATTTATTGTTTGGCCACGAAGGACCCGCAGACAGCTATGTAAAATACACCGCCGATTCTTCTAAAATAGGCGCTGTTGAAAAAAACAGACCCGATACTCATTTTGAAATGGGTCAAGAACGCTATTTTACAACAAAAAGTGCGGCAACCGCACCCGCATTGAGAACATTACCTTTAGAGAGTTTTTCTCATCGTGGAGAAAACAATATTAATTATGTGGGTAATGCCGGCAATGGGACAAATGGGTTGTATGTTTCGGGGGAATATATGCCGTCCCATAATAACGAATTGGGCGCCTATCCAATTCTAAGTGCCGCCGCCAGTGGTAAGGGCAACCCTAATAATCATGATTATGGTATTAATTCACAATTAGCCTATCCAAATAATCGAATGACCACACAAGAACCCAATTATTATGGAATTATTGGCGGGGCCATTGGTGCCGTTGTTGCACCCCTTTTAGATTCTCTTCGTCCCAGTCGTAGAGAAAATACAGTAGGTGCATTACGGCAATATCAAAATCCTAAATCCAGCGTAACTAATGGATATTTATTCAACCCCAACGATCGTTTGCCACCGACGATTCGCGAAACAACGGGTGATGGAAAACAACACATGAATATCAATGCAAATCAACGCGGCACCGGTTATGTTGTTACGGAAAATCAAGCCGTGGATACAAACCGTATGACAACCAGCGATTATTACTATGCGGGTGGCTCTTCCGCGGTAAATCAATTTCAAAGACCACGTGCGTATGATCCGGAATACAGTCAACGAAACAATGATTTGAAATCATCAACTATTGAAGGATATATGGTCAAGGGAAATATGGAATTGTTAAATGGAGAAATAAATATGACATCAAAACCAAAAGAAAAATATCTTTATAACGGACGACCCATTGCCCCCAATAATATGCCTTCTCAAACACCCGACCAATTTAATATGGGCAAAATACAAGGTTCCCAAGAATTGTATCAAACAATCCAATTAGACCGTAATAGTCCAGATATTTTATCCAGTTTAAGTGGCAACCCATTTGCGTTGAATGTATTGAATGGTATTTAGTACCCACCCCACCTTCCGGAAGGACTTGGTATAATTACATGTGTCTATTTGTCCCCATATATGTTTCATACAAAATAATATTATTTTGTATGAAAAATAACGGGACGATAGACATTAATTATATTTTTTACGATGGTGTTCAAATAATATTCCTTTGTTTAGATCTTAGGTTCTAAAAATAATTATTTTTCATCTAAAATAAATATTTTACATGAAATGGAAAAATAATAACAATCATCTATCCCGTGATTTGTCTCGATAAATAATTTGTTGCAGAAAAGAGAACCCCACCCCAAAAAATGTCCATCATAACTGTCTCCACTTTCCAATCCACAAATGAAACATAATTTGTCAACGTATACGTCCCGTAGACAAAAACTCCCAATAAAAAAGAATTGATGATGTTCTCTTTTTTTTCTATTACAAAATGACAAAACCCGCCACAAATAATAATATAACATAATAATGCGGCGATAATACGCGGTTGAATATCCTTTTTCTGAACTGCCTGTATTTGCTTAAACACCATTTTTTTGTTAAAGTAAATATACAATATGTCCAATATAATCAAAATAGAACTTGGAATAAAAAAAGTTTTTATGAAATAATTCATATATATTTATATGGTTTTTTATTTAGTGTGTATTTTTTGTTTCTTTTGTCCTTTTTTAGTGAAAATAACCAGTATTACACCACAAATATTTATATTCTTTTTGTAAAAATACAAAACACCCCCACTAACTACTAAACAAACGATTCATATTATATGCCTCATTGTTCTTTTCTATATCAATCGGTAAGAATATGGATTCTATCAAATCATTATCACGAAAACGCACTGTATATTCTTGTTGCATTTTTCCACGACCAACCCGCCCCATTGCTTGGATTATTTTTTGAGGAGTCATTTGATGCGTCAAATCTTTTCCTATAAATGCATGGCAAAATTGATAGTTTGTTCCATAAATATAATCTGTTTGTGCAATGATCATATATAATCGTTGCTCCATCGCCAACTCTTTCATTATTTCAATATAATCAAAATTATGTTTGTTTTTATCATTTATGTGGTTTTGTTTTGTTTCAGAATCACTTGCAACAGAGACATCGCGGAATATACCAATCCCTAAAAGTAATAATAATTTCATTTGATTGCTCACGTTGATCGACATGATGCGCTTGACAATCGATTCTTCAATATAAGGAATATATGCATTTTTCACATAATTGGGTTCTTGATTTGGGTTTGATGATACTGGTGGCAACCAAATTGTTTGGTGTTGGATCGTGTTGGGAACATATTTAGAATCCATATTCACCAATTTGATTTGGGTTTTAAACAATTCTAATTCTGACATTATTTGACGCAACTCTTTTTTTTGAACAACCGGATCATCATTCATTTTTTCCATCTTTTTTTCTTTTTCGTTGTCTTTTCCTAAAAGATCTTCTAATGTTTTTTCTAATATTGTGATTCGGTCTTGAATTTTTTCATTTTCTTCAATGCGTTTCATAAGATCTTCACTTACCGTTGTTGGGATTTTCGTTTGTTGAATATAAAAGGTGGCTATTTTATCAACATCCTCTGCTAAATAAATCGTTGGTCCATCAGTTAATGTGTGAGCGTCGGCAGTTGTCAATAAAACGCCTTTTGATTTAGTCGCTGTTGTTTTCGTTTGCGTGTTTTGGGTGTTTGAAGAACATGAAACAGTTGATTCCGGCGATATAAATGGATGTTTTATTTCCTGTTTAATTTGTTCACTTGTTGGCGATGAAACGCTGTGCAATCTTTTTATAAAAACCGGTTCTTGCACTATTTCTAAACTCTTGGTTTTTTGTAAATTAGGATTTATATTTGTCGTTTCAAAACGATCTTTCCATTCCATCTGGAATCTTTCATACAAATGATACCATTGTAAAGGTTCTATTTTTTTCAAAAGAAACAAATAATAAAGTTTGACTGTATCCATTGTAATGTTCGAAATGGATTCAAAATAAACATCGGGTTTAAAACGGTCATTCACCAAAGGTATTATTTCTTCAATGCATCGAACCGTCTCTGTTAAATCAAAATATCGCAAAATTGATTTGTTGTTTTCACAATGGTCAATCGATGTTCTTAGTTTATCCCATGTTGGAAATATAAAATGTGGCAAAACGGGTTTGTTTTGGTTGTTCAATATCGATATGGATTTTTTACAATCATAACTTGTTATATTGTATATTTCGGCGTCCTTAAATCGCATTTCAAAATCTGCCAATGTGGATCGAATTTCATGTTGTTTTGGTAGAGTAGCAGAAGATAAAACCACTTTTGAAATCAAGTTCTCTTTCCAATTCGTTTGAATCAGTTCATGTAGAGGATGCTCTCTGTAATCCATCGTGATCGTTGGTTCGTCCCAATAAGTAATTATGTTTTCCTCGGGATTAAATGCCAACATATAATGCATTGCTGTTAAATACGATTTGACATCACAAATCATAATCTCCACATTGTTTCCATAACTATTGTCCACTTTTCCAATTCCACCGGATTTTTTATGAATCGTGTAATTAATGGCGGCAAAATAATGAAGACGAATATCTGACGCGGTATCACAACCAAACGCAAACGCTATTTTTTTACCAAGGGAAACACACGACTTTGCAAGTGCCAAACCAACATGACGAGCAACACATACAAATATAATTCTGTATTCATTGGAAAGACCAACCGGTGATAGAGTTTTGCCTGTCCCTGTCGGTGCCATATATAATACTAATTTGGGTTGTTTTCGATTATCCTTCCTTTTTGTATCAAATAAAGAGAACAGCTCTTTTTGATGTGGAAAAAGACAAATATCTTGATATTTCAAAAGGTCCGGATTCTTTTCAATAAAAACAGGGGCATTATGTAAAACATCGAACAGCGTCGTGCATTTTGTGCCTTCTTCTATAATACAATCTATAAATTGCAAAAGAAACGAATTAATATATAAAATAGATAATTTCTTGTATTGAATCAGTGTATAAAGAGCAACATTATTTTGTTTGTTTTTAGAACTCAATATCCACTTTTCAACCGTTCTCAATAAAATGTATTCAAATGGTTGTAAGTTTGTGTCATTGAATTTTAGAAAATCCATTTCATATTTAGGAATTTGTTGAATTCGAATCAAATCCGCCTTTTTTACTTTCGTTGATTTGTGTTTTGGTGGTGCTTTTTCGTTTATCCATGTTTGAATGAAATTGGTTGGTTCTATCACTACCGCTTTTAATTTAGGGTTGTTTGTTTTATTTGCGGTTTTAGATGTTTTTAAAAGAGAACTTGAGGATACCAAATGAACAGTTTCATACAATTTTGCAAAATGGGAAATAACAACATCTAAATATTCATGATAAAAGAAGACATCAAACACATTGCGTTTATCGGGTTGTATGTTAGAATCCACACGCAATATTTGTAAAAAGGATTGTTTTATATTATATTTAAAATGCACATTACTATAACCTTCGGAAATTAAATTCAAGACCATCAACTCATCCGTAGAGACGGATTTCTCAATATTAATCCATTCTGTCTTGGTCAATTTTGTTTGACTTGTCAAATTCATTCTTACGGATTTATTTGCGACGAAAATAGTTTGCGAAAATGAAAATAATTATATATCAATTTAAAACTTTATATACCTTTCTGTGATTTTGGTGCAATATCATATCAATTTTTTTGTCTTTTTGGTGTTTTCATATAAAATCATTCGTTTATATGAAAAATTACAAAAAGAACCCGCCCTCCAGGGTAGTAAAAAACGTGTAGTATGTATCATGCCAAAATTAATTTATATAACAAGGTGGATCTAATTTTAAAAATAAGAGAAGGATATTTATAAAAAAAGCGTTTGCATTCAGTTTTGCG
>Ga0114975_10000367_pt1 | contig 33901 bp, 33 predicted proteins | sample S_130626_EF_Meta_FD_87031 | JGI IMG/M metagenome (GOLD analysis project Ga0114975, IMG submission 87031) | Freshwater microbial communities from Lake Simoncouche, Canada to study carbon cycling - S_130626_EF_MetaG | ecosystem: Environmental > Aquatic > Freshwater > Lake | place: Lake...
CAACATCCGAGTGTTTTATTTTTTAATTCATCTAAATCTTTTAACAAAATCTGGCCTTCACCTTTCGTAATCCATTCTTCAAATGCACTAATTGCTTCTTCTCGAGTATTTACTATGTATTTAGCTAGAGTTTTACCATCTTGCTTATGAGTAAAAGGGTTTCCCCATTTACTAGGTCTTCCTATGTAAATATCATAGGATTCTTTTTTTAGATGAACAACTTTACACATATTAAGATTCTTTAATTATACTTTGTAATTCATAACAACATGCAAGCATTGTAATTACTGGATCAATAACTTGACTTCTCATAGACTGATACTTCGCAACAGTTATTATTATTTGTGGTATTGCTTTATCGTATGTAGGTTTTTCAGTTTTAATATAATCAATAAATTCTGAACCAAGAACTGACAGAATATCATCGACTTTATTTGAATAATTTGAAACTAATAATTGGTAATTTTCAATAGGATTTATTGAATTAAAAATAAGTTCAAATACATCTTTATAAATGCTATTAAAATTCTTAACATCTTCTATTGTAATTTTACTAACGCCTTGGGAATAATAGCCTTGAATAATTGTAAGAATACTTCTAAGATCAGGAAATTTTCTTTTAATTAATTCCAGTATTGCATATTTATCCATTTCTAAGTTTTCACTCTTACATATTTGATTTATTCTAACGATATATTTTTTTATTAATTCATGTTCTTCTTCTTTTGAAAAATCAAAATTAATCATTTCAAACCTAGATTGAATTGGGTCTGGAATTTTATTAATATAGTTGCAAGTTGCAATAAATCTAGTATTTGTACTAAACTGATCCATTGTAGCCCGAAGAGCTTTAAAAAACTGGTCTGAAACTCCATCAATTTCATCTAAAATTACTACTTTTATTGTACCGGCTTCATCCATAATACTACGGTTAGCACAGAAATCTGTAATTTTATTTCTCACTATCTCTACACTAGTATCTACAGATGCATTAATATAGCAATAAGGTAACCCGAATTCTTTCACTAATACCTTAGCACTACTAGTTTTACCAGTACCTGGACTTCCATATAAAAGAAGATGTTGATATACACCTTTCTTTAGCTTTTCCATTATTCTGATAGGAACGATCAATTCATCCAAATTCTTAGGACGATACTTTTCATAAAAAAGAACATTATCTATTTTCATCTTATTTTTTTTGTTATATAAAAAAAGTATAGTATGTTTCAATCATATAGATGACATGTAGCACTTTTTATTATTAATATATAATATTATATGGCAACAGGAAGAAATAAAGGTGGTGAATACGTGATTAAAAAGCAGATTAATCACGTTAAAATAAAACCACAGGAAATAAAAATTAATTCTAATACTGATAAAATATTAGAAATAAAATCTAGATCAAATGCTATGGTAAAAAAAGCAGTTGCTAAAGTAGTATCTATTGAAGATGTTCATCACAATAGGGCTTCTATAACGCCTGAAGAAAAACATAAAAGAATTGCTAACACTTGGAAATATGATAATTATACATATATAGATCCAGTTTTCTTAGGAGATACTATTTATATAGTAGGTGGCGGTAGTTCATTAAAAGGGTTTGATTTTGAGAAATTAAAAGATAAAACAGTAATAGCTATAAATAAAGCTTTTTTGCATATTCCATTTGCTCAAGTCTTATATTGGAGTGATACCCGTTTTTTTGAATGGTATGAAAAAGAAATAGAAAAATTCAAAGGCATAAAAGTAACATGCAGACCTCAACCAAAAAGAAATGATATTATTAATCTATTAAACACTGGTAAAAATGGACTTGAAACAATGTCTTATGGTATTAGAGATGGAGGAAATTCTGGTTATGCTGCAATTAATTTAGCGTATCATTTAGGAGCTAAAACTATAATTCTTTTAGGATTTGATATGTATACAGTTGGAAAAGATACACATTGGCATGATGGTTATACTTCTACCGCCAATACCGAAGTTATGTCAAAATTAATGGTTCCTAATTTTGACACTTTAATAAATCCTCTAGATAAAAGAAAAGTAAAAGTATACAACGCATCGCCTAATAGTAAATTAGAATGTTTTACAAAAATTACAATAGAAGAATCTTTAGCGTTTGATTGATTTTATAAATTTTAAAAAATTACCCTGATCTTCAGTAAGTATTTTTTTACATTTTTCTGTAAATTTTACAGAATTATTTTTAATTCTAGAATCTATTATTTTAGAATTAGAGTGAACTTCTTTACAAGCATTACATAAAAAATTATCTGGAGAATAATTAATCATGCTAGATTTAATTTCAGTTTTACATATTGCACAATTCCAATCTACAAATTGAGAATCTTTATTAAGCTGATGTCTATCACTAAATGTAGCTGCAAATGGATTATGCATAGCTAATTTATTATCTTTCCTAAGTTGCTCTTGAAAAAAGATGTGAAAAATTGCTTCAACTGAACTTTTCTTTCTAGATATAAATTTTAAATGATTATTTTCTAATAGAAATCTTTTTTGTTCATGCGTTAAAAATTTAAGCATGATTCCATGTTTTCTATGAGATTTTCCCCAATCTCTAATACATATTTTTGGATTTTTAAGACTTTTCACTAAAAAAATCTTTAAAACTTTTAAAATCAGAAGACTCTTTAACTTCAGTAGGTATTGGTGGCATTTTTCTATTCGGTAATTGTGGTATTTTTAAAGATCTTCGAGTTTTTTCAGTTTCAGATTCTTGTTTAGAATTTTCTGTATCACTAATTTCTTTTTTTATATTGTTAATTCTATTTAAATCATTCTGTAATTTACTTTTTAATTGATTTTTTTCTTCATCATCTGCGCCTTTAATAAGAACTTCATTTTTCTTTATTCTAGCAGCAGTTTTTACTAAAGTAGCAAGATCCTCTAAATTTGAATTTTTATTAGATAAATTATCAATTCTATCCTTAATAGCATCTACTTTATCTCTTAAAGCTTCAACCTTTTGTTTATTAGCAGAATCTAATATACGTTTTTTACTAGCTTCACGTTCTTTAAAATCTTGTATAGCTTCAGTATCACCTTTATTACTAAGCATTTTAATTTTATTTTTCAGTGCAGCATCAGCTGCTTCTTTTTTCTTAGTGTAGTCTAGATCAAGAGACGCGACATCTACTTCAGCCTTTACTAATTTTTTACCATTATTTGTTATTTTTGTAGCAGATATTGGATTTTTAATAAAAGCAGCGCTTGAAGTAATTACATCAAATAAGCCTTCTTCTATCTGCTGTTCTGCTATAAATTCTTCTAATAATTTTACTCTTTTCATTTTATTTTTTAATTATAGTATTAAATGTGCAAAATTTTACTTATTCTTTGACTTTATATGGTGATAGCCCTAATCCAGATTTTAAATAATTTATCAAATCGTCCTGATCATCTTTAGATAATTTATGAGTATCAATTGTTAAACCAGAGCCGGATTTCTTTATCATATTAGATTTTTCTATCCCTGACATCCATTTAACTATTCTAGTATGATCAACATCAGATACATTTTCTATATGTATAGAAGAACCTTCATTTACGAAGTTTTCACTTTCATATAACTCAGGGAACAATTTCTTCATTGCATAAGTACTATCAAGTTTAATTCTAAGAAAATTTAGCAGGTCTTTTTTCTGTCCAGTAAGATTAAATAAGACAGGTCCTGATTTTGGAAATACGTTAGAACGATAAAATCCGTGATTCATTTCTATTTTAATATTAAACTTTTTTTCATCTCTTGCAATCATTGAGTCTAATTCATCATCTGTTATTTCTGTTGATAAAATTTCGTAATATTGATCTACATCAACATTAGTAAGAGTAATTTCTTCACTGGAAAACTCTTCAAATAATTTAATATGTTTCATTTTGTTTGTTTTTTTTATATATTCAGATTAAAATTTTATTTAACTATTTTAAAATTCCATCTTTTAGCCATATCTTTAACAACATATAAACGTTTATCACCATCTATCAATTCACCTGTTAAACAATCACGTAGCCAATAAAAACCGTTTTCCATCTTATAAATCTCAACACATCTTTTTGATTCTACCCCTTCATAAATTTCAGGAAACGATTTATTCATATTGACAAATTGTTCGTCTATGAACTCTTCAAACAATTTTATGTGTTCCATTTTGTTTGTTTTTATGTAAATATAATAATTTTTTTACTTATTTTATATATATCATTCATATATTTTTATAACTGCATCTCATAATAGAGGTTACCTGAATTATAAACTCTATAATAGCCTAATCTATGTAAACAATCTGTTTCTGATTCATTATCATCCAAGAGAAGATGTTGTATTTTATTTTTCATAAATGAATTTCTACTAAAGCGTTGCCCTCTACGAACCCAAAAATATCCAGGTGCTGTAATTCTAGATCTTACAAAACCTAAAGAATCATATACATTATTCATATTAGTAGAACTCCAATCTAAATCAGCGTAACTAAATAACTTTTTACCTGGATGAGTTTCTAAAAAAGCATTAATAAGTCTTGAAGCTCCGCCTGTCACAGTTACATTTTTTAATGTACAAAATCTTACAAGTTCCCAAATACCTTTAGAAAATTTAAAACTCATTAAAGATATTAAAATTCCATTAGAGTCTCTAAGACAATAATATTCTGAAGCATTTACATATCCTTGTAAATGATTCTTGTCTAGAAAATCTTTAAATTCTTTATTGTATTTGCTAAAAAAAATATTTAATTTTCTGGCATACATTTTAACACTTAATCCAAATAAGTTAAGAAGACGTGAATTTACAATTTCTCTTTTTATTGGATTTAATAGGTCATCTTCCCACAAATGTATAAATTTTATTCCAGCTTTTTCAAATTCTATTTTTTTATTAATATGATATTTATTTTCTTTAAATAGTTCAGAGTGCCAATATAGTCCGTTAATGTCTATAACTAAAGATAAATCAGGTATGTATATGTCTGCTTCTTTTTTTGTAAAATTAAAGCCATTATAATTCTTAATAAATTCGTCTTTATAATGTAAGGAAATAAAATCTGATATTGAATCTTCAAGAATCGACGTTTTAATTTGTATTGAAGGGTTACATTTTTCACATATTATTTTGGAACTCTTTGCATAAATTCTTATTAACTGTCTTTGTTCTACTTGTTCATGTCCACATGATTTACATTTGATTTTATATGTAAAAGAATCTATTTTTTCTAATATATCTAAATTAGGATTATTTTCTATAAAGATAGTCATTTTGTTTTCTTTGACAGTATTACCTATTTTGAGTTTAATCTCATCAGCTTTGGCTGGGTTATCAACACCCCATTTTTCAAGTGACTTCTTTTTAAAATTTTCTTTGACTATAGAACTTTGCGTAGGATGAGCAGTTCCATATTTTTTAATTGAAGTATTCTTACGTTTTTCATTAAAATGTATTTTACAACATTCAGGATCTGAACATATATTACTCAAATAAGGATCTTTGATTTGAAATTTTACAGGATTAGATCCACAATACATACAGAGAGGCAAATCGATAAAACCATTTTTAATAAGAATAGCCTTTTCTCTCAGAGTAAATTCTCCATTAACTTTTAGATGCAACCAGCTTGCAAATTTTTCATTTTTGCTTACATTCCTATCGCTGATCATCATACTAATCTTGATCAGCCTGTTATTTTTTATCAGCTCTTCATAGTTCATAGGCAGTAAAGTTTAAAACTAAAATTTATAGCAAAAAGAAAGGACTATGTTTCAAGTCCTTTCTTTTTTATTTAAAATTTGATCAAATCATTAGATAATTTGGTAATTGTCAAATCTTACTCTCATTGTAAAGTAGTAAAGGAATGGGAAGAAACCTGCGTCTACTAAGGCGAAACGGCTTTTCACTGCAATTTTTGGAGCCATTGTCAGCTCAGCAATAGTTTGTACGCTTTCAGCCATGAGATATGGCATAAAAACTAAACCAGGAGAATTTCCATCACCTTTTCTGCCTACGCAAATTCTAGTATCAGTCCAGCTCATGTTAGGGTCAACATATACAGTTACACCTGCAAGAGAACCAACCGGGTAAAGTGAACCACCTGCCTGATTAATTGTGTTAGCTAAAGGATATGTCATAAATCCTGCAATATCTTGTAATGCAGAAGCTACTTGTCCATTAGTTACAGCAAAATTAGCAGCACCTCTACGTCCACGAATTGCAATTAAATTAGAAGCTGCAAGAATTTTAGAAAGAATTCTTCTCTGTAGTGTTCCTGCATTATCACCTGAAGTTGGAACTGTAGAAGAGGTAGAAATGCTTACAGCATTACCTTCCCAGTCATTACCTAATGCAAGTGAAGCTGAGGTTGAAGTTGAAGCAACATACAGATTTAAATTAGTACCGTCTAGTGAAAATACTTTTTCAGCATTAGTAGTACCAAGTTCGAAAAGTCTTCCGAGAATCAGTTTATTAATAGATTGTGTTAATTCATTTACTAATACAGCTTCTACTTGAGCAACTGCATCAATTCCGAATTGTTTTAAATCTTGTACCTGTTCACGAGTTACAGCTGCTGCTACCTGGTAGGTAAAAGCTTCAACTGATTTATTAAATAATGAAAGACCCATAACGTTATCGCCAGTGTTTTCACCATTTTGTCTTAAGTAAGGTTGATTAGAAGTTACGTTGTTCGCTGTACCACCGAATCCTGCAAGACCTTGTCCAGAGAAACCTGTAATGTGATCTTCTAACGCTTTAACAAGAAGAGCCGCACCTGCAGTAAGATCTGCAATTTTAGTTCCGCCTGAAGCTGCAGTGTAGATGTCTCCGCCGTCAACTGCAGCAGCTAGAGTAACTGCACCCGTAGTGCCATTAGGCTGCTGAGCCGAAGAAGCCCATACATTAATTTTAAAAATAGGCCATCCATCAATACGAGAAAGACCAATAAAAGTTAGTGCATATCGAGTAGTTCCACCTGAATCCCTTAAGTAATAAACAGTATTACCTACAAAAGATGATGCAGCATAGCCAGAAGTATAAGTAGTATTACCACCGTCGATTCTAACCATTAAAGGTGTTTCTAAACTATCAAGACGACCGCCTTGATAAATAAAATCTAAATAGGTAAGAATACCAAGTGGGCCACTCATTGGAGCAACTGGTACAAGATCTAATCCTACAGTTTGCGCTGCAACTTGCATAGCAAGTGGAAGTAAACTAAAAGGTTTATCACCTGATCCTGCAGTTTGGGTTGGAAACCCAGTATTTAAACCAGGATCACCAGGGAAGGCAACTGCACCCATGCCATATAAATTCATATTTGGATTAAGGTGAACTTGGTTATATACGTTTTCATTTAGTTGGTGAAAATGGCAATATTTAGACATCCAAGAAAGCTTATTCTTGTCATTAATGCCTGTAGCCTCTTCAATCACCGGTGCCCAAGTTTTTACAACTTCAGCTTCATTAATTAGTTGATTGTGCATTGTTTTATTAATTTAATTTTAAATTTAATTTTTACGTCATAATACCATTCTTTGCTTCTCAATGGTTAAAAGAGCGTAATTATTTTATATATTTATATATATTAACTTTTATTTTATTTTTTAAAAATTAAGACAATTTAATACTTTTCATGAATTCTTCACCAGCTTTTACAGCTTCTTCTTTAGTAGACTTATAGCCACGTAAAGACCATACACCAGTACCAGTACTTCCTGATGGATCGGATAAAGGATATGATGTATAAGAAGCACCTACTTCCCAATAGTTTTCATCATAACCTTTAGTATTAAAGTCGTATTTTGGTTGCATCCATACTAAAAGAGTCCCTATAGTATTACCTTTTGATTTAAGATCTATACGGCCAATTTCTTCAGAACGGCCAAAAGCACTTATTTCACCATCCTTTTTAGAAGGATATACGTTTTCATTAACACTATTTCCTTCTAAGAGTTCAGGATAGAATTCTTTGATATCATCAGCATCCATTTCATAAAATTCGCTCTGTAGATAGCCTAAGATGTCTTTTTTCTTACCAGTTACGTTAAAAGTTCCAGGGTTGCTTTTAACCTCTTTTACTTTAATGTTGTATTTTTTGAAAGCATCTCTTGTGGCTTTATCTTCTTCTGTATTTGAATCATTCCAAACCATATCTAAATCAATAGTTATAATTTCGTTAGGCTTCTTAGAAGAAAGAGCTTCGTTTACGAAGTCTTCAAATAGTTTTATATGTTTCATTTTATATATTATTTATTAACTTTTATTTCATTTTATATATTGTTTTTCAGCTTTACAACTTTTTTAAAAATTAATAGCCCATGAACTTATTATAAAAATCATCAATTAAATATTGACCAGAAAGTTGTTTTTCCAAATTTATCATAATGCTACCTTCGCCTTTATATGTTGCTTTATTAGCAATTTTTTTTAACTTTGGACTAACATCTTTAATAAAGTTTTCAAATTCTTTTTTTAATAATTCTTTTGCTTCTAGATAAATGTCATTATCTTCTTGTGACAGATTTCTAATAGGTGTACCTTCGTTTAATTTAAACGCATCGAATGATTTAATCATATATTTATCTTTTTAATTTTCTGTTGGAATACTCCAATTATTTAATATTGCAATATGTTTTTTAATTTCAGAAGCCTCTTCGAATTTTTTACCTTTATAATAAGTATCTTCATAATCCTGCGTTTTCTGTGAAGCTTCTGCATACGAAACATATCGTTTATATCTTTCCATAAGTCTAGATATCCATCTGCTATAATCATCCATACTAATTTCTCTATTTCCATCCATAGCAGCAGTGATATCACCGTATTTTCCTATTCTCATTACTTTTAAAGCACCTGCTACTATCTCATTAACTTTATTAACGGCATTTTGTATTGCTATATCGATACCATCATTTTCAAATCTAGTAGCTAATATTTGTTTATATCTATCTAGATTTTCATCTCTAATATCTTTAGCCTGTCTCATTGCAGTTGCACCTTTAACAAGATCAGCTCGATACGCAGTAATACGGTTTGTATTAGGTAACACATTTTTATCAAGAATGTATGCAATATCAGAAACTTCAGCAATTCTTTTTACATTCCAAAGACCTTGTGTCTTATCAATGCCAATACTACTGTCACCTCTATTAATCCTATCAACACTTGCAAAAGTTTTTCTATAAGAATTAAGATTTCTGATAGTTTTAACAGTAATAAATGCTCTCTCGCCTGTAACAACAGCTAAAAGAGAATTAGCTGGAATTACATTACCATCTGTATAAGGATCTTGCTTTTCCCTTAAACTAACATAAAATACAAGACCGTTGCCTTTCCACCTAGAAGCCTCACGAGGAGTTACTACAGTGAGATCACTATCTTTAATTTTATCTAGTTGAATTTTTGAATTATCATATACCTGTTTTAAAAGATCTTTATTTGCATACTTTAAATCAAGAATACTTGATAGAATTGATGAAGAAAGTGCTTCATTTAAATTAGGATCGAGCAAATATTCTTTAGTAAGTTCATTTGGTGAATGTTTGTGTATATCACCATTAGGTAATTTAACATTGTAGTACTTTTCATCTTCTGCTCCATCTGCTTTGTCTAAAGAAAAAATTACACCAGTTCCACCATGTGACATTTTAACCTTATCTCCAACTTTAAAATGAGATTCATTTACACTAGCATTTGCGCTTAAAACTTTAGCAAATGATTTAGCATCAGTAACTTCTTCTCCGAATAATTCAATAGTTTCATCATTTAAATTAATATAAATCTCAGAACCTTGATGTTTCATATCTAAAACTATAGTCATGTAATCTTTACCGATAGCAGTACCACCGCTAATATATTTACCAGCTTTTTCAGCCCATGTTGCAGCTTTCTTTACTAAAGAAGTTGCATAACTTCCTTTTCTTTTAGCAAAATCTAAAATATTAGAAGGTATTCTTGCAGCCTCGTTTGTAACCATAAATTCATCATACTCATCACTGTCTTCTGGTTCTTTATACCAATCTTCATAAAGTGTAGAATCTACAGGTTCATAGTCTTTTAGAGACATAATCGTGAATCCTATAAACTTAGAAGAATTTTTATCTTTAATCTCTGCACTGTCGGAACCGACACTTTGCACCACATAAGTCTTTCCTGTTTTTTTATTTCTGATTTCATGTCCTTTGCTTAGAGAAGAAAAATAAAATCCTTTTTTCAAGATATTGCCACTAGATCCTTCTGCTATAAATTTATCAAATGTTTTAACGTGTTTCATTATGTTTCATTATTTAATTTATTATATATTTTTAAACCTTGCATTTAAAGCATCTCTAACATCATTTACTACTTGTAATGAAACACCTGCTGAAGATTTTTCTTCTAATCCAACCACGTTTTCGTTTTCGTTTATTTTTTCAATTTTAAATTGCGCAGGTCTAAGATCTCTAGTTTGCCAAAAATTATCTATTTGATACTGTGTTTCTAATGGATATACTTTTGACTGCTTATAGATAGCATTTTTCTTGTCAGAACTTAATGATTCATAAAGTGACCTATATTTAGAAGGCATATTATCTATATAATTAAGTGTTGGAGTATATGGTGCATTTGCAAAACATGAATCCCATATTCTATTTGCATCAGCAAAAGACATATATTTACTATTTGCAAATGTTTCAACTATTTTATTTTGTACATCTTCATTAAGAGATTCAAATTCATTTCTTTTGGTAGAATCTAAAAATCTCATAAAGTGCTTATCATCTACATCATTTTGTAGATTCTTATTCTTAACTGTTTCAAGTATACTATCAATCTTAGAAATTATTGATTTATTAGATGAATTTTCTATAGTCTCATGAGATTTAACAGATGGAGTATCTTCAAAATCTCCATTTATATTTTCTGCTAAATAGTTAGCATATTTACCTATATTTTCAACATTTTCTTTAATATACTCAGAATAGTTAATCATATTATTTTGGTTTTCTGCAAGGTATTCTCCGTATGAAACGTTCTGATCTACTTTTTCTGCCAAATAATTAGCATAGTTTATTGTAGAATTTTGGTTTTCTGCAAGGTATTCACTATATGAAACATTTTGATCTACCTTTTCTGCCAAATAATTAGTATAGTTTATTGTAGAATTTTGGCTTTCTGCAAGATATTCACTATATGAAATATTTTTATCAAGTTGCTTTGAAATATAGTCAACATATTCTACTAATTTATTAGTTTGTTTAGCCATATACTCAGAATAAAAAATACTATTATTTCCATTTTCTGATAAATAATTACAGTATTCTTTAATAGAATCAATTTTTTCTGCAACATAATCATTATGTGAAATATTGCTGTCAAGGTTTTCGGCTAAATATTCAGTATATTTAAAAAGTTTATTTAAATTTTCAGCTAAATGATCTGTATATTCAATTAGCTTATTAAATTGTGCTGATTCTTTTTGACTATTTAAAGATTCAAATTGTTCTTTAATGTATTCAGAATACAAATTAAAGTCCTCAGCTGTGACATAGTTATTCATATTTTCTATTTTTTTTGATTTGTATGTTGTATCATCTATTTCAGATTCATCTATTTCATAAATAAATAAATTTTCATTTTCCTGAAAGCCTAAAGATTCATTTACTCTATTAAGTTCAGCTGCTGCAAAACCGGGATCTGCAACAAGATCATAGGTAAAAAGTTTTTGTATTGTAACATTACCATTTGCACCTACATTGCCAGCTGCTCTAGATGAAATATGTAATGGTACACCGGCCTCTACTAATGCTTGAGCCTGTTTACCTTTATCTGTGTTTAATAATTTGATTTTACCTATTACTTGTTTTTTACTAGAATCATATTCTAGTTCTTCAATAACATGAGAAACATTTTGTAAAGAAATATCAAATTTAGTAGGATGATCTAATTCGCCAAGAAGTTTTCCTTTTTTAACTTTTTCTTGAAGTTCTTTAAGGTGTGGCAGGAATTCTTTTTCTTCATAAATTCTGCCATTTTTGTTTTTTATACCAAATTGTGTAAAAGTCCCTTGTAGGATAATATGGTTATTATCATATTGTTGAGATAGAGTATCGCCGGAACGTTCTAAGATTAATAAGTTAGACATAGTTTTGTTTTATTTTTTATATATTAAAATTTTTTTAAAAAAATAAGTATTTAGAATTAAAGTTCAAGATTTGGTATATCTTCATCACTTAAATCTTTATCACTAGCTTCTCCATCACTAGCTTCTGTATCTGTTTTTATTTTATATTTTTTAGGATCTCCTCCATCTGCTATTTTTTCTGCATCAACTACAGAATAGCCTTGCTTTACATATACTTCGATTTTTTTCATTTTTTCATTTTTCTTTAAATCTTCTTCTGTAAAGCCTCCATATTTTTTAATTAAGAAATCTAAATTAAAGAAAGGTATTTCGTTAAGATCTTTATCTTGTTCAACAAGTCCACTTCTAACAGTAGAAATAAAATCAATTCTCTTAGAAGCCAATTCCATTTGTTTTAATTCTTCAAAAACATTATCTTTATTATATTTAATAGTTAAATTTCCTTTGAAATTAGTGTCATCTTCTAATTCAGGATAAGTTAAACATATTTGAAGATATAGTGGCTTAACTAAAATTTCCTGAAAAATAGATCTTAATCTATTAATAAATTTTGCAAATTTAATTTCTTCTCTATTCATGCCTTCTGCTGCCATTTCATAAGTGGCTGGAGAATCTTTATCAAATCTGCTAAATGGAATTTTAGAAGCAAGTTTTAATTTATCATAAAACCATTGAAGAGCTTCAGTATCAGATAATTGTGGTCCATCATTTGCTAATGTATCAATTTCAGGTTGTTCTCCGTCTTTAGAAGGCAGCCAATATTCTTTATGAAATTGCATCATAGGCTTACCATTCGTTTGAATTTCACCTGATTGCATATCAAAATTAACAACCTCTCGATAATTATTCATTAATTGTGCAAGTGATTGTTTTGCTCTAGTTTTAGATTTACCACCAACTGGAATAACAAATTTCATTTTAAAACTTGCATTAGTAACAGCCCAAATAATTCTAGAATGTTCCATGATTCTAAGAAGATTAAAAGATCTAATTAGTCTTTCTACATAAGAAACTCTAGAAGGAGAATTTACTGATGAATATGCTAAATAAATTATTTGAGAATCAAAAAGAACTCTTTCTTTAGGACCTCCTCCTTTATATTGAATCCAAATTTTCTTACCTGACTCTTTATCGACAGCAGGCATAAGAGAAACAGGATCTAGTTCTTTAAACCCTATTATTTGCTTTTGTTCATTATCATAAATAATCTCAAAAGATAAATAACCATCTACTAACCATTTACGAAAATAGTTCCATACTGATTGGCCATCACTAAATCCAAAATATTCATATAATTTATTGTATGAGTCTATTAAACCATCTTTTACATCTTTACTGACTGCAGTATTAATAATAGGATATGCAAAATAATTAGATTCATCAAATACAATTGCTTCATCTGCTATGGTATCAAGAATATCTTCTATTTCATCTTGAACTGCAAAATTTCTAAGTTGATCTCTTTTCTTTTGATAGCTTTTATCAAAATAAGAAATATTTTTTTTACTAGAAATATCAGTCATTGATAATGAAGCAAATAGATAATACATGTCATCAGAATCAGAACCCATTGGATTAAACATACCATATCCTATCTGATTTTCTGTAAATCCTACGGCTCTAGAATTTTTTAAGACCATGTCATCATAATGCATTCCTAATCTACTTAATCTCTTAAGAGCATCTGATACGGGGTTGCCTTTAGTTAAAGAACCTCTTCTATCTGAAAATCCAGCCATAAATACTTAATTTATGCATATTTGATATGCTTGCTTTTTATATATTTTTTATAATTTTCATTTATTTTTACCAAATTGGTCCCAATAAAAAATTTAGGGGAAATACAACTTGCTAAATACCAATTTTCATAAGTTAATTCGGATGCTGATCTGATTTGTGTTTTTTTGTACATTCTGACAGCATAAGAAAAATAGAATTTTTTTTCTATAGGAAAAAGATCACTATATATGAAATTTAAAGATTTTTGTTTTATAGCATGTTTAAATTCTAATTTAAACTGCTGCATTAGTTGTGGTTTAAAAAAATCAAACCACATTTGAAGAAAATTAGATTTTATTATCTCAGGAAGAAAATTAATATTAATTCCTATCATATAGCCTGGTTGATAGATATATTTTTTATCAAACTTGCCTTGAAATCCTGCTGATAGTATATTTGAATCTTTTCCTGTTTCGCCTAAACATATAATCAAAGGCTTTGCATCAAAAGGTTCTTCAGGCCATAATGGATTAGGATATTCCATATAATACATTTTGCCAGGCTGAAATCTATCATTATTTTTAATTTTTTTAATAGATAAATTTTTTATATTTTGATCATCCTCTATCCAATTCAATACTGCAGTTGATGCACTATCAAAACCTTTAGCCTCTTTGATAAAATTATCTCTTATCTTTTTAATTTTAAGATATTCATTTATATTATCTACTCTAGACTCATGAATTTTAATAAGAAGTGGAGTATTAGGCATTATATCAATTTACTATTTTCAGTAATTATTAAAACTTTCATTGCTCTATCAATTGCAAATTTTTCTAAAGCTTCAATTTTGCATAAATTTTTAACATAAGTATTATATGCATGTTTAAAATTTGTTACTGCTTTTTCTGTTAACTTTTTAGGAACTTCTGGTTTTTTTAACTGTGATGATGGTTTTATTTCTACTAAACATTTTTCTTCAATATCGCCTCTTTTAACAATAATAAAGTAATCAGGATAGTATTTATGCATTTTTTTATCTAAAATATTATAATATTTAACTTCTACAGGCTCAGAACTCCATTTAATTATGGATGGATTAGTATCACAAAAAATAGCAAACTTTTTTTCCCATGATGATCTACATATAATAGGAAATTCTCCAACATACTTTTGCATATTAGTAGGCTGAAAATAACTCTGCTTAAAACCTGATTTAAATGTAGGCTTTATTTTTTTTATGTTATTCATTAAAGATTAGCAGGTACATTTATAGCATTACTAAAATCAACTCTAACTAAGTGTGCACCAGTTAAAATAATTCCTTTTAAATTAGCACCTTTTACATTATTAACGTTAGTAATACTACATTTTTTTAAATTTGCACCAGTTAAATTTGCATTTGTTAAATTTGCATTACTTAAATAAGAACCAGTTAAATTTGCACCAGTTAAATCAGCACCGGCAAAATTAACTTGAGACATATCAGAGTCAGTTAAATTTGCACGAGTTAAGTCTGCATTTGTTAAATTTGACATGTGTAAATCTGCACGAGTTAAATTTGCACCACTTAAATTTGCACCAGTTAAATCAGAACCTGTTAAATCAGCACCAGTTAAATCAGCACCTGATAAATCAGCGCCTCTTAGATCTTTATCCATTAAATCAGCTTCTCTTAAAGTATCAATATCTAAAAGTTGTTTACCTGCTTTATCTTTAATTATAATACCTTCGTTAAGAAATTCATTAAATAATTTAATTTTCATTTTTTATTTTATTATTTTAAATAGTATATATTCCTCCTGAATCTTCGCTATGACTATCTATACTTATAGTACCTTTATATTTTTTAGGATGTATTTGATTCCAACCTTTAGCAAATCCTTTTTTTGCTATTTCTGTAAAATATGCAAAAGCATTACTTCCTTTTTCCGGATTAAAACTTCTCCAATATTTTAAAAGGTCTAGATATGCAGCAGAAATACAGTCTTTTCTATCTTCTGGATTTTTATACACGAGTCTTTGTGAAGCCTTATTTGCAATTTTAATCATCATTTCCTGAGCTCTAGGAGTTAAAGCGTTTTTACTTTTTGAGATTATTATTTCTTCATAAAATTCTTTAGGTTTTACATAGTGTTCTTTAGACTTCATAAATATTTAATTTGTATAATCGTTTTTAATTACCTTTACCTTCTTGATGATAAATTAATTGAAGTTGTTTTTCTTGATTATTAATCTCTGAATTTACAACATCGTATAATTCTTTTAATTCTTCGCTTTTTGGATAAAATACAATATTGGCAAGTATTTCTTTCTTTTTATCTTCTAAAATTTCAATACTCTCCTGTAATTTATTTTTTTCTATATTAATATTGTATAAATGCCTTTCTTCTCTACTAAGCATTTCTTTAACAATAGGAGTAATATCAAAATTTATATACTCATTAACTAAACTTTGTGCAACTTTAGCACTGCTAACTTTAATAATTTCATTATGATTCATTGAGCTATTAACTCTATTAATAAAAATATTTTCATTTAATTTAGCAATATTTACAACTACATGTTTGTGATGTTTAGACACTAAAGATGTAAAAATATCAAGCTCTTTAACAGTATCAATTGATTCAGCCAAAAAAGAAATTTTTTCAGCAACCTGATAAGAATTACTTGATGTAAGTGAGCTTTCTTGAAGTGCAGCCATAATAGCTTCAGGACTATTTTGTAAAAGAGGTGTATTTTCTACATAAATTTTATTTTCTACTAGAGAAAGTGATTTTCTTTTTCCATGATATACAAAACCTTCATTGGTAATAGAAAACATAGACATTGCATCTAATGTTTTAAGAAATCTAATATTAGGTTTTTGATTTTCATTTATTTCTGAAATATTGTCCAGTGTAACTGCATAAAATTTACCAAAAAGAGATATAGTAATAGAACCGTCCTCATTTTCCTGAACAGGACTATATATATTTTGTACTACAGCAACGCTGCTATCTGTCATTTCATTTAAAGCATTTGCAATTTTGGATATAGCATTTTTTAACGGTATGGTCCATGAAAATTCTTTTAAAGTTAAATAGTTTTCTTTAATAAAATCTTCTCCTTCTTCTATCATTTTTTCTATTGCATCTATTGGTTTTGCATTAAATGCAGTATACTTATCAGTCTTCATATTTTGAAGTGATTCCATTAACATCATAGAAAAAGTATTTTCACTTTTTATTCTATCAAAATAGAGACATAATTCTTTTACTGATTCTATCCATGCATGTTCATGAAGTTTTTGTCTGGCTATACAAACTGTTTCAAGTATATTTTTTCTACCTAATATAGAAATAACTTGTTTTTTAAGATCAGTAATTTCATTATTTATATTAACTATGCTATTAGTTGCTTCATTAAGATATTCAGTTACAGTATTAATAGATTCAGTAATAGCATTAACTGTATTATTTTGTTGTAGTGCATTAGCATCTACATCAATATCAGTATCAGTATTTAGCAGCTGCAGTCCTAAGAGATTGAGTTTTTTATTTGCTTCGTCAATTGTTTTGATGATATTTTTTTTATCATCTAGAGAAGATGCCTGTTTTTTAAGAACATCTAATTCATTTTCAGCATTAGATTTATCTAAAGTTGCTTTATCTAAAGAATTAGATAGAGCATTAATAGATTCTAATATAGATTTAGCCTTTTTTATATCCAAAGATAATAGTGACTCATTTAATATTTCATTAATTTTATTAATAGAAAATCCATATCTATTAAAATTAGCAGCATTAAGCTCTTCTATAAGATTTTTTGTTTCATGTATCTTACTCACAAGATTTTCAATTGAAAATTTCATATTTATTTTTTTGTTTTGTGCATTTTCTTCAACTCCTATAACCTGCAAGAAGGTTCTAGCTATATTACTATTTAATGTGTTTGGTATAGTTTCACTAATATGATTAATGCCATTTGCAGCTTTATCAGCGCTAATGCCCATTCCAATTAGAATACTATAAATTTGTGCATCTGTTTTTCCACTTTTTCTAAATTCATCTATAAGAATACTTAGTGTATCTTTTTGAGAATTAGAATTTATTCCTGGAAATTGACCATTTAAATAAACTGGATATCCCATTTTTTAACTATTTTTAAATTTATATATCTTATTTTTAAAGATTATATTTATATATCACTATTTCTATATTTTTTACTAATTAAAGATTCTGTATTACTTATATCATTGGATGTTATAATAGTTTCAGAATAAATAGGCCCTGTTGGTGAAATGCCATCAGTGTCTGATAAATTATTATAGTCAGTATTACTTTCTATAGAACTATATGGTGCTTTTCTATAATCATCTATAGTACTTATAATACTTTCCATCACATTTCCAAAATAAATGCCATCGCCATAATAAAGACCAACTCCTGCTAATTTTGAATTGTTGGAACTTTCAACTACCTTCATAGGTATTTCTGCCAATTGAAGGCCGCCTTCAAATATATAAAAAAAGCTTCTGACTTCAAGAGTAAATGATATTTTATATTCTTTTCTATCATTAAAAGTGTATTCAAAAAGCTGTTCTTTATCAAAATCAGGTGGAAGTTGAAAAGTAGATTGAGCTTGAAAACCTCCATAATCTACATAAAAAATATTATTTTTATATAGCGAACTAATTAAAGCTTCACTTGCTTTAAAAAGTTCAATAGTATTAGATACTATTACAGTAGTAGTAAAATTAAAAATAACTGGAATCGCCTGAGTTAATAATGCAAATGTTTTTAACTGTCCTTGATATGGTCTTATAATCTGAGTTCTAACAAATTTATTAATTAAAGATTCAGAATCTATAGCTAAAGAATCAAGTTGAACTATACCTCTTGGTATCTTTTCATAATCACCTATAGCTTTGCCTTCTTCTAAATTATCAAACAAGAAATTATCAAGAAGAAATCTTTCTTGGCCTGTTACTGAATAATAGAATGGAACGTTGATTTTTATTTTTGAATCTTCATCTATTACATTATACCAATACACTCTATCAGATAATTCCTGCAAAAATGCTACAATAATATGTCTAGAGTAAGATAAATCTTTATTATATTCTGCATTATAAATTGACACCTTTTATTTTTATTTTATATATCTAAATTTAATTTAATGTATATATTCTATTGATAATTCACTAAATCCTGAATCTTTTGTTATTTCTATTTTTTTATCAAAAAGTTCATTAGGCAAAACTGTATGATTAATTACGAATGCATTCATTTTTATTTCTTTGATTGCGCGATGTAAAATTTCTAAAATATGATAAACACCGTCACTGTCAATGGAACTAAAAATTTCATCAAGAAAAAGAACATTTAGCGTAGGGAATCTAATTTTCATCATTTTAATTAAGGCTATAATAATTGAAAAATCTACCTTCTTTCTTTCGCCTGTACTTAATGTTCTTGGATTTATTTCTTCTCCTAAATGAGTGATGACTGATTCAAATTTGTTGTTAAATGCAATATTAAAATGAAGTCCTAATTGTTTAGACATTTGTAAAATATTAGCATTTAATGATGGTATAATCATTTTCATAGCTATATTTTTAACGCCGTCTTCGCCTAACATATTTTCTAATATAGAAATATATTGTTCATCTGCTATAACATCATTCTTTTTAATATTTTTTTCTTTTTCTTTTTCTTTAAATTCTTCTACCAGTGACTGAAATTCTTTATATTCACCTTTATCCATTTTTTTAGTAAGTTCAATTAATTCATTTTTAAAATTTTGAATTTTTACTAATAGCTGAGTAATTTTAGTACCAACTTGATTTTCTTTAATTCTAATTGATTTAATTTCATTTTCAACTAAATTTACTTTACTGTGAATATCTTTAAGTATTTTTTCATTATTATTTTTTTCTTCTTCTATTTGATATTTTAAATCTTGATGAAAACTGGAACTTAAGTCAGCGTGACATGTTGGACATTTTTCTTTTTTAAATAGCTCCAATTCTTTTTCTAATTTTTTTTTATTGGATTCTCTATTTATTAAATTTCTTCTATCTTCTCTTAGACTAGATTCTTTTTCTAATTGTTGTTTTTTTATCGATTCTTTTGCGCTTTCTAATTTTTTCTTGCTTTCAGATAATTCCTGTAATGCATTTTTTAAATTTTCTACTTTTTCTAAATTTTGTTCTTTAGCATTTTTTTCTAAAAAATCTAATTTTTTCTGAGTTGATATAATAGACTCTGAGATAGTTCCTAATTCATCTTCAATTGATTTAATATTTGATTTAATTTCTCTTTTATCTTTTTTAACAATGTCAAGCATCTGATTAATAATTGAAAATCCAAATATTTTATCTACTATCATTTTTTTATCACTCGGTGACATTGTTAAAAATGATTTAAAATCATTTATAGAGAGAATGATAAGATTTTTAAATACATTTGCACTAATACCAAAAAGTTCTTCTTCTAGATAGTCTTGTACATTATTTTTTCCAGCTTGATCAAAATCAACACCATCTATTTTAACTTTAAATATAGATGGAGATATACCTCTTTCTATTTCAACTTTTTTATTTTTAGCTTCTAAATAAATTTTACCCCATAATTCTTTATTAATTCTATTAGGTAAATCAGAATTAGTAAAACCATCAACTTTACCATAACATAAAAATTTAATAATATTTGCTAATGTCGATTTACCATTACCATTATTACCTGTAATTAAATGAAGACAGCCTTCAGATTCCATATCTATTGACTGAATTCTATTTCCATACGATGCAAAATTACGAAATTCTACTCTAGATATTTTCATTCTTATTTACTTTTTGATATAGTGAGTCAATTGATTTAATCAGTTTTTGTTTAATTTTTTTATCATAATTAGAAGACTCTATAAACCTTAAAGAAATATTCATAATATCATAATCATTGTTTTCTTCTTCGAGAATAGATATATTTTCATCTTTTTCAAATATCTCCATTTGGATACTTCTAGCTGAGCCTTCTAAGAGATTTAATAATAAACTCATATTATAATCTGAAAAATTATTTCTATCAACTTTAATATCTACAAAATTATTATTAAATTCATTTTTTAATTCTTCAATAGTTTTATCATAAAGATTTTCAATATTAAATTTTAAAAATCTAGGAGAATGCTTATTTTCAAAAAAAGTTTCTACCATAGTATCAGGTTCTAAAGTCCAGATACCTTTAGGATTATTTCTATCCGATCTATTCATTTGAAAAATATTACCAACAAAAGTAACATTTTTATTTTTTTGAGAATAATGAATATGTCCTGAATACATACCTTTATATCCATTATAAATTTGAGAACTATTACCACCTTCATGTATAACATGAGGATTTGAATTAACTCTGATACCACTTACTTCTGAATGACAAAATACATAGTCTATGTTAGAATACAGAGCTAAAGTTTCTTTTTCATGAATCTTATCTCTTCTCCAAGGCATAAGAAGACATCTGCTATTTTTAAATTCATGTATTTCAGGTTCTTTATAAATGGTAACACCTTGTATATTTTTTAATATATCAACTGAAGAAATTTCATTAGAATTTTTTTTATAGATGTCATGGTTACCAACTATTATATAAACTGGTATTTTTTTAGCTATTTTTTCAAATAAATCTATAGCGTAACTGGCTATCATTAGATTTAAATTTTGTCTATTATCAAAGACATCACCTAAACAATAAAAAACATCACCTTTTTTCATATTTTGATCTAGCCAAGGTATAAAAAAATTATCAAAATAGTCTTTAGCTATTTCAAACCATTCTAAATTGTTAGATCTAACCCCGAAATGCCAATCAGAGGTCATTATAATTCTGGTTGCTTGTATTTTCATTTAAAAGTTGTAAAATGTCCATTTAAAAAATTAATATGTTGCGCTTTGCCATCAGTATGTATAATAACATGAGAATGTAACCATGAACTAGGTCCTTGATTATAATTTACCCTAAGCTTGGTTGAAGTACCTACTGATAAAGCTCCATCTTTTCTTTCTGGTGAGTGATAGTGACCTACTATAATTTTAGTATTTAATTTTCTAAACTGCAAAAGAGAACCTCTAGAACCATTAGAACCTATATCGCCATGTTGTGCAACTTCCCAGCCATTTATGATTAAACTATCATTTCTATTTAACGTCTTCATCTTAGGATATTTTCCCCTAATTAAAAATGGAATAATGCCATTCGGTGCTGCATTTTTAAGAAGAAGCCAACTATATTCCATATACTCTATGGAATTTTTCATTGTATTTGCTTTTCTCCAATCAGTATTTTTTAACCATCTATCTAAAAAATCATCATGATTGCTTCTTACGATTGAAACATTATAATCTTTAAAAGCTTCCAATCCATTTAACATTACTTCTATTTCATCTTTAAGCGAATTAGTTCCATCATTTTCTTTTTTAAATTGTATAAAAGGGTCGTTAAGCTCATGATGATTAATAGAAAAACCATCAAATACATCATGTAGAATTACATTCTCAGGATTGAGTTTTTTAATTAGTTTTAATGTTTCATTTATGACATGTTCATCATGTTGACCGTAATGAATATCTCCTAAAACTATGCCTGAAATTTTATTAATTTTATTAATTTTACTTTCCTTAGCAATAGTATCATATTTAACATGATAATATAAATCATGAAAATCTCCATTATCATCTGCTGTAACTTGACGAGAAAAAAATACTTCATCATCTTTAATTTCTACTATAACAAACCCTAATGTATGATGAAATTCACCTTTCTTGCCGGCTTTAGAATCTGTATAATTTTTTCTAGTACATGCGCCGGTAGTCATCATCATTTTAGGAACACAATCATGTAAAACTGGGATCATTTCTAAATGTACTTTAGGAGAACCAAAAATACATGAATTAATTCCGGTTATACCTTGCAAACCTGTCATTGGATTTACCGCAGTTGGTTGAATTTTAACATCTGACATTATCCACATATATTTATGAATTTTATGTCGATTGGCATCTAAATAAGAAGTTATTCTGCTAGACCATATTTCTTCAGAGTCTGTAAAAATAGATGTAGGATTTTTATATCTTCCAGCAATAACATGAATACTTGCATTTATACTAAGTGCGTATGCCTCAATATTAGAAATAAAAGCATCATGTACTGGTGTATTGTTTTGCGCCCATGTTATAATGAATTTATTTTTTTTCTTATCAAATTTTCTATTACGAGCTTCTTTATACTGTAAAGAGTCACACTCAACTTTTTCTTGTATGCCTAATTTAGACATCCAAGTATGTACAGTTCTTTTAGATTTATCTATAAAAGCACTTATTGCATTCATCCTATCATCATAGGATTTTTCTTTATCATAGTATATGTAAGCTATTTTTTGAATATCTTCTTCAGTTAATTCTTTAAATTTCATTAGAATAATTTTTTAATATTTTTCTTTTCTAAAACGTTAGTAATTTTATCAAGTTCATTAATTAATTCATTTTTATAAACATTCGATAAAGATGAATAAAATTTATTAGAAGTAATATCAAAATAATCAGTAAGATGAGAAAAAATATCTATTTTTCTAATATTTAATATATTAGATGAAATATATTCATATACTTCATTAATTTCAAATTTATTTAATTTTCTGTATTTTATTTTATCTCCACTTAAATGTTTAGTAGAAAATCTTGAGTTTTCTATTAGATCATGTATCTGTTTAAAAACAATTACATCCTGCAATGTTTCTTCAAGATTCTCGTATGAATGAAAAGTACTATCAACTACAAAATTAGCTTTATTTTGTTGTTCATAATCTACATCACCATACGTGTTATCAAAAATCTTATCAATTTTTAAAAGATTTTCATTTATTTTTTTTTCTATCATAAATGTATCATAATTTTTAAAAAATGGTCTTATTCTAATACCCCTTTATTTCAGACCTAACCTGCTTATCTTACAATAATTAATAATTATTGCTAATACGAGTTTTACAAGGGTACAGGTTTTTACTCTTTCTAATTTGAAATTAAATCAGAAGTTTCAGAAAGCTTCATGTGATTATAGTCTATAGTAAATCTACATTTAGTACCTTTGCCTTCTCCATCTCTTATCTTTAATACTTTTAGCCAATATTCTCTAGCCGAGTGCATCATTTGATCTTGTATAATTGCATACATAGTATCTGCAGTATGTGCAAGCCCTGCGGACTCTGCAATACTTTGCATTGTTACTTCAGATGAATCCCATGCACCTCTATTAAGCTGCGTTGCTGTAACTATTAGCCAATTATTTCTAACAGCCATTGCTCGAAGATCTTCTGCTATTTGTTTTATTTTCATATAAGTTTGATCACTGTTAGGATTTCTATAATTTGATAAAATATTAATATAATCAATTATTACAGCTTTTAATTTAAATCCCTGTTTTTCTTCTAAACTTCTTAGAAAATTTTCTATTTCTATAACAGTAACTTGACTAGTTGGAAATTCTTTTACAAATAATTTACCAGGTGGCATTAAACCATTTGATATTCTATCCATTCTTCTTTTCATAAAATCTCTATCAACACTCTTTTGTTGATAATCCATCATCGAAATACCAAGAAGGTTGCAGCCTATTCTTTTTAAAACCTTAACTGCTGACATTTCAGCAGTTACATATACTGTATTATATCCCATTCTAACGAAATTAGCTGCATCATTAGCCATCCAAATAGAATTATGAGATAATATACCATTACTAAAGAAAAGATGATTAGAGCCTTCATCTAATTCAATATCAAACATTTCTTCATATTCACCGGTATTTATTACTTCTCTTACAATTTCAACTCCGCTTTCAGTAATTATACCATCAGGCCTAGAGTCTTTATTAAGATCTTTTGCAAAAATATGGTCCCATTCAGAATCAATTAAAATATGGTCATCTGCACATTCTATTTCATAGTTTTCTGTTATAATCTTATATTTTAAATATGGAATGGTTTTGCCTATTTTTTTAATACTAATCCATCCATTCTGGGTCCAGACTTCATAATCTGAAACATCATAAGTTTCGGTAAATTTTCTTTCTACTTGAGAAGAGAGATCATTATTCATTTCTTCTATGAAATCTGTTATTTGTTCTAGTGTTATCATTACTGATTATTATAGATGAATGTCATACATTTGTTTATTATTTCCTCTGGGTTTTTATACCAGTCAAGTTCATTTACATGAAGAACTTTAAAATTATTCTTTTTAAGAATTTCATCTCTTTTCTTCTCTCTATCAGTCTTGCCTGAATCTATTTTATTTTTATTATGCCAATAGACACCATCAAATTCAATAATTATATTTCCAATAATAAAATCTGGTAACACTATCCTATCTTCTAGTATTAGTCGAGTTTCAAAATTTCTTTTTACATCTTTTATTTCTCCTGTTTCTGGATTTAATGTTGCAAAATGGACTTTCTTTCTATCATCTTCCGATAAAATTTCATAAAGTCTAATAAAAAGATTTTGACTTGCCTGGCTCCAGCATCTTTTTTGAAAATTCTGGCTCCACTTTTCAATTTTAGACATCCATTGTTTCCTACCTTCATCTTCTCCATATTTCTTTTGAAAAAAAGCAAGATCTCGAGTTTGTAATTTTGCAATTTCAGCAATGGCTTCTTCGCGAGTCATTCCTTTATTAATCCAGTATTGAACATTAGTCCACCGAGTTTTCTTAATAAGCTCTTTATTTTTAGGTTTCTTATTCCATTCTATTTGACTTGCTGAAACTCGTTTTCCTATTTCATTTGCCTTTTGTTTAGCTTCTTCTTCAGTATATCCTCTGGCTATATAAGATTCTTTGGAATATCCAGTCATTTTCTTCATGTAATTAGGATCAGATTCTGATCTATTCTTGATAGTTTCTAACCATGATTTAGTATGTTTAGAAGTTCTGTCTGCGAGTATTTTTTTTGCTTCTTCTACTGTAATTTTATTTCTAGCTGCTATTGAATCCACTGAATATGTTGCCCTTGCTCTAGAAGTACATTTTGACTTTCCACATAAGCTATGATACCCTTCACTTATTCTAATAAATTTAGCATCTTCTTTACAGATAATACATCGGCCTTCATCTTCTTTTTTAAAAAATTGATCATAATATTCTTTATGACTTATACCTCGTTTTGTGAGGTAAAGAGAAAGACCTTTAAAACCGTTGACTGAGGCTTGATCTATTAAGCATTGTACAGGTGAACTAATCATTGTTTAATTTTTAACCTTTCCATGAAAGAGATGATAGGAATCTGTTCAATTTCTCCTGTTTTCTTATTTCTGATTTTTAAAATTGTATCTTTAGAAAAACATTTCCCAACATTTTGCTCTCCTGCGTAAACTATTAAAGTTTTTGGATCATATCCGCCATTTGTTAATCTATCAATAAAAGTAAGCCCTGATTGTATTTTACTACCTTCTAATTGTAAATGATCTTCAGGACAAAAGAAATCAAGACCGTATTTTTCATCAAATGAAATAGATCCTTGATTTAATAAATCTATTGCATGATTAACTATATTTTCAACATTTTCAGGAGTTACTTCTTGTAATTTTACATATTCTATAACAGATATTAATTTTTTATCAAAATATTGCCATTTTATCCAAGCCTCTGTAGTTCTTTTTAACCAATCTTCATCATATTCTTTAATTTCAGTTTGAAATATAAGTTCTACTATAGAATCATCTAAAGTTCTTTTAGATTTAATATCTTTAATTAAAATTTTAAGTTGCTCTTTAGAAGGAGTTTCTGAAAACTTAAGCATAAATTTCTTTGAAACTTTTGCTAGCAGATCAATATCCGGATTTTTAAAAAATCCTTCATATACTTTATCTAGAAGTATAGGATTTTTTAAAAAATAAAGAAAAAAGATCTTTTCAAAATCTACACCATAGTGTTCCATAGTAAATATTTATGAATACGGGTTTTCAATTATTCTAATATTCATCTTTTCATCTGTATTTTTATCTATTTTAATAAAATTTTCAGATGAAAGAGTTAAAAGAAGATTTCTTATTTTTTCTTTAGGTTGCCCTAATTGTGTAATTAATTGAATATCAGTAAATAAAACATTTTTTTTATTTTCTGCTTCTTTAATAAGATAAAATAAAAGATCATCTTTATCAGGATAACCTGGAAGATCTTTAGCTATTCCTATTACATGTTTTATTTTAACTTTATTCCAGTTAATATTATTCATCATCTTGTGTAATATTTATATCTTCGTTCACAAATGAATCAAGTACTTCGTCAAGTTCTAAATCAGTACCATAACTGAATGTTTTTTTAATAACATTTTCATCTAAAAGATCTAATATTTCTTTTGTAATAATTTCAGGTCTAAATAACATATTTAAATCTATAGTGTCATTTAAATGTTTAACGCATAACTTACGAGCAGTATCGGAAGGCTGAAAATATACAGTAGTTTCAGCATTTTTTTCGTTTGTATAAACATGCTTTCTGCAAAGACTTTGATCTTTTTCACTAATTTTACTATAATCTTTTTCGGTAATAAATCGACCTCTTTGAATTCCACAATTGTCCCAACTAATAAATTCTTGTAAGCCTACGTATGGATTCATACCTTTGTTAAAATCAATCCAAAATTTAACAGGTGTAGGTTTAGCAAATCTATTTTTGTTAGGCTTTGCTGTAACAATAATTCCTGTAGAATTTCCATCAGCTAATTTAGCTTTATTTAAAAATAAAATAATAGAAGCTGCATATTCAGGACCAGTATTATGATTAATAGCGCCATTGGCACTTATATAGTGCTGAGCTTCTTCGATCGTAAGATCTTTTACTTTAGTAGAGCCTAATGATTTTAGGCTTTTTACTTTCAATTGTTTAAATTGCAAGCCTACCATTTGCTTTATATATTCACCTTCTTTTAAATCTTTAATTGAGATCCATCCTTCTTCGATAGCCCAATCATCATCATGGCCACCAATATAAAATCTATGATCTTCAGAACATATTATCTTTGTGCCATCTTCGAATTCTACCTCATAAGATTCTTTTTCGAAATCCCAAGTCTGAAGAACTTCTTTTTCACCTATTAAAGTTTTTACAAAATCACCAGATTTTACATCTTTAATTTTCTTAAATGAACCATCAGACATGATAATTAAACTATCAGGATCAAGACATCCTCCGCCAGCGATAGTCTTACTAAAAAGATCTTGTGTTTGATAAACATGATTAGTAAATAAAAATGGAATTCTACAAATACCTAATTGAGTCATTAAAATACGAAATGTAGATTTTAATATTTTAGCTCTTGTCATATCTGATTTATCAGACCCTGATGCTGCATCATCAATTTCTTTCTGAGTTGCTAAATTACCAGCAGAATCTAAAACTACCATTATTCTTGGTAATTCAAGTCCTTTCTTTTTAGCATCTATTAATGATTTTGTTAAATTAGTTACACTAGATCTAAATTCCTGAACTGTATTACAAGGTTCATATCTTAATTTAACAGGATCGATTCCAAACTTTTCAACTAAGCTTCTATCAACTGCGTTTTCAGAATCATAATAAACAATAGAGTATCCTATTTTCTGTGCTTCTCTAATTGAATTAAGAATTAAATAAGTTTTACCAGTACCAGTAGGACCTGCTATGGCAACCGATCTATTATTTGGAAAACCACCCCATACAGAACCAGTCAATGCTGCATTTAGCGCATAATTACCAGTGCTTATATAGTGATCTACTGAACTTACTTCACTTTTATCTAAAGTGTTACCGTATGCTGATACTTTAGAAAGTTCTTTGTTTAAATCATCAAATGAATATTCTTTCATATTATTTTTTTTAAAAAACTGAGGATGAATATACTAAATTTCTATTTAGCGTGCCAAGACCCATAGCATCAATTACTCTATTAATCGGATCTATTATACATTTTTCAAATTGTAAATCATAGTCGACAGAAGGTGCTAATTCAATAGGAAATTCGCCAGGTGGAAAAGCAAATACATTACATATATTATCTTTACAAAAATAATACTTTATTTTTTCTCCGTCAGCTAGTGTTTTGTACCTATTTTTATATTTACTATTATTAAGTAAATAGTTATAATAGCCTGCTGCTCTAATATGCATTGGACAGCCTGAAGCTATTTCAAAATTAGTATAATCAGATATAATGTATTTTTTATAATTATTAATTTTTACATTAAGTGTAATATGTTCAGTATTAGCTAATTTAAATTCTCTTTTGGTTTTTTTTAAAATACTTACTAATTCTGATAATTCAACTTTATCAACAGAAAAAATAAATTTTAATACTTCTTTTAATTTTATTCTAGCAAATAATGGAGTACTTGACTGTATAATCTCAAATCCTTTAGAACTGATTTTACTTAAAGGTTCATAGTGCAAATCCGGCTCTTTCCAAACAATATTTTGCATATATTTTTTTTTTGCTAGCCAGATTGCATTTTTAGCAATTGTTTCTAATTCAAAATTAAGAAAATTATCAGAATTTAAATCTTTAGCATATTTTTCTAATATTTTATTATTAAAATCTGATAGTCTATATTCATATAGCTTAAGAATAAAATCTTTTTCAGTACCTGACCAATTACAAGTTTCTAAAACTTCCTGAAAACTTAAATAACAAGAATCAGTATCTATATAAATAACAATAGGTTTTACAATTTGACGATTTACTGTAATTCCCATTTTGTTATGAACTTCAATATCTTTAAACCAAAAATTCTGAAAATATTTATTGATCATTTTTTCAGTATATAAAATAGCATCTTGTCCTTGTAATGTAATTGTTTCTGCTATATCAACATTAAAAAAATAAAACCATTGATTGCCGAATGCTCCATAAATTGAATTAAGCATTAATTTTACAGCCTGTTCAAAATTAAAATATTTTTGAGCTTCAAATTCAGCAAGTCTTAAACGTTCTTCAGCTTCTATTAATTTATTCATTATCAGATATTGCAACTGCTACAGTAAGAACTGTGTTAGTATCTAGAGATTTAAATATATTTATAATATTTGTTCTTTGGCTTCTATTAATTATTCATTATCAGATATTGCAACTGCTACAGTAAGAACTGTGTTAGTATCTAGAGATTTAAATATTATTTTATTAGTACATACAATTACTTTGTAATTTTCTTTATCAAGAATTGAAATGTATTTTTTATAAATATCAACTTCAGTAAATTCTGTTAAATGGTTTTCAGCTTGATGAGTTATGATAGCATCATATCTCTCGCCGGCTACATGAATACCTTTATCTGAAATTTTGAATTTAAAAAGTTCTTTATTATCTTCTAACTTAAATAGAGATTTCATTTTATCTACATGTACAGTTAAAAGTTCAAAACTAAAAAGTTTATCAGTAGCTCCAAATGCTCTTTTCATTTCATCATCTGTCATTTCCATGAAATTAAGACTTGGATCTGCGCAATATAGATTGATTTTTAAATTTTCATCATATACTGAAAAATCAGTAGCAATATAAGTTTCACCTATTTTTTGATAGGATATATTAGCTGACATATCTTTACCAAAATGTGAAATAGCATCAATAACTTTATTGCCATTGAAAAATGAAATTTTAATAGTAGATGAGATAGTATCTTCTATTTCAAATAGTTCTGAAGTTTTAATAGAAGACATTTTTACAGCATCTTTTTGAGGAAGATATACTGAGGATGAAATCTTCTCAGCAGACATTTTCATAAAAATAAATTTATCAATTGATAAAAGTTTTTTGATGAAATACTGAAATTCAAGGCCATTGATTTTTTTAATTTTAAGTTCCATTATTTTTAAATTTAGTTTAACCTTTTATTAAAAAAATAAATAGAGTTTCATTTTTTTATTAATAAATATGAAAATAATAAAAAAAAGACTTGAATTGCTTCAAGTCTTTTAAAAAATCTTTTAAAAATCTTAAGTTATGACTCCTTTTTTGAATTTTGAACCTCAAGTCTTAATTCTTGAGCTAAAACCTTAATGTCTTGCATGGCTTTTCTAATTCTAGTTCCTGCTGATTTATTCCCTTTTACAAAGAATTTATCAACATCATCTTGCGCTAATTTTACAACTTCTTTGATTTTTTCAAATGTACTACTCATTATTTAAAATTTAAAAATTAATTAAAAAAATATTTATGCGCTGCATACTTCACAATTTGTAGGATCGTCTAAAGAACATGATATATTTTCAGCATTTTTTGTAATAGAACTTGTATCAATACCTAAGCCTGCAATGGCTTCAATAGCTGCTTTAGTTCTAAGATAATACATTCCAGTTTTAAGACCTTTTTTCCATGCATAAAAGTGTGCAGACGTTAATTTTGCAGTATTACAATTCTCTATAAAAAGATTTAAACTTTGGCTTTGACAAATAAAAGCACCTCTATCAGCAGACATATCTATTATGTCTTTTTGTTTCATTTCCCAGACTGTTTTATAAATATCTTGTAAATCTGCTGGAATTTCATCAATTCCTAAAACTGAGCCTCTATTAGCAATAAGTTTTAATCTCATTTCTTCTTTCCAAAGTCCTCTTTCCACTAAATCTTCTACTAAATATTTATTAACTACTGTATATTCACCGGCTAAAGTTCGTCTTTTATAAAGATTAGATGTAAATGCTTCAAATGCTTCATTATTACCTAAAATTTGTGCAGTTGATGCAGTTGGCATTGGTGCTAAAAGTAGAGAGTTTTTTACTCCATATTTAAGAATTTCTTTACGTAATTCATCCCAATCCCATCTGGATGTAGGTGTAATGCCCCACATATCAAATTGAAAAATTCCTTTTGAAATAGGGCTACCTTGATATGATTCATAAGGCCCATCATTTTTTGACAGATCTTTAGAAGCTGTAAGAGAAGCAAAGTAAATTGTTTCAAATATTTCTATATTCATTTGCTTAGCAGCATCGGATGTAAAAGATAATCCTAATATAGCGAAAAGATCAGCAAGACCTTGTACTCCAATTCCTATTGGTCTATGTTTCATATTAGAATTTCTAGCCTCAGGAGTTGGATAATAATTTACATCAATTACTCTATTTAAATTTTTAGTAATTTGATAAGTTACATTATATAATTTTTGATAATTAAAAACTCTTTTTGTCTTATCTTGTTTTTTATTAGTAGGATAATCTACATATTTAGGTAGAGCAATAGAAGCCAAATTACAAACTGCTGTTTCTTCAGAGCTTGTATATTGGAGTATTTCTGTACATAGGTTACTGCCGTGCAATGTACCTAAATTCTTTTGATTATTTTTTTCATTTGCAGCATCTTTATATAACATATAAGGAGTGCCTGTTTCTATCTGAGATTCTAATACTTTTTGCCATATTTCTCTAGCTTTTACAGTTTTTTTACCAAGGCCTTCAGTTTCATATTGTTCATAAAGAGCTTTAAATTCATTCCCATATTTTTCATGCAAGTTAGGAGCTTCACTTGGACTAAAAAGAGTCCAATTTTCATCATTTTCTACACGCTGCATAAAAAGATCAGGAATCCAAAGAGCAAGAAATAAATCACGTGCTCTCATTTCTTCTTTACCATGATTTTTTCTAAGATCTAAAAAATCCATTATGTCAGAATGCCAAGGTTCTAAATAAACAGCAATAGAACCTTTTCGTTTTCCGCCGCCTTGATCGACAAATCTTGCAGTTTCATTAAATACCTTGAGCATTGGAATTAAACCATTAGAAATTCCATTAGTACCTTTAATGTAAGAACCTTTTGCCCGTATATTATGAATATGAACTCCTATACCTCCTGCGTTTTTAGAAATCATAGCACAGTCAGTTAATGTTTTATAAATTCCTTCTAAAGAATCGCTATGCATCATTAATAAAAAACAAGATGATAATTGAGGTCTTTTTGTACCTGCATTAAATAAAGTTGGAGTTGCATGAGTAAAAAACCCTTGTGAAAGGAGTTCATAAGTTTCAATAGCTTCTTTTAAATTACCATACCAAATTCCACAGGCTACTCTCATTAATAAATGCTGAGGTCTTTCAACCGGAACATTATGCATTTTTAAAAGATAACTTTTTTCCAAAGTTTTAAATCCAAAATAATCATAATTAAAATCTCTATCATAATTAATAGCATCTTCTAATTCATTTTTATTTTTTTCGATAAATTCAAAAACTTCATCACTAATCATTCCTGCGGTTTCAGAAGTCTTTGGATCGATATATTCATATAAATCTTTTATTGTTTCATAGAAAGATTTTTTTGTATTTTTATGCAAAGATGTAATAGCTATTCTAGCAGATAGCATAGAATAATCAGGATGTATTGATGTCATACTTGCAGAAATCTCAGCAGCTAAATTATCAAGTTCAACAGTAGTTACGCTGTCGTGTACACCTTGAATAACTTTTCTGGCAATTTCTAGAGCATCTACATAATCTGTGTTTAAACCATAAGTTTGTTTTCTAATTCTTGTTGTAATTTTATCATATTTTACAAGCTCTCTAGATCCATCTCTTTTTATTACATGCATATAAATATTTATTTTTTATTGTTTTTCTTGGAAACCTGTTACTTATTTTTTTATCTTTAGACCAAATTTGACCCATCGATACCAAATTCTTTCATGTAAGTAATATTGCGTAGGTTTGTATATCAATTCGACAATACTAAAAGTAGCCCCAATCTTTATCGATCTACTTACACACCATATAATAATAAATCCTATCAAAGTACTTATGATTCGATAAGATATAGTTTTTACTATGTGCCTTTTTTTCTCCACTATCACGGTTTCACTTATCACTAAGCCTGGCATTGATTATTAAAAATCTGTATCAAATGAGAATGTTTCATCTTTTGTTTTATTAAGTACACCTGTTTTTTGATATTCTCCTACTCTTTTTTCAAAAAAGTTAGTCTTACCTTCTAGAGCAATATTTTCCATAAAATCAAATGGATTTTTAGAACCATATTCCTTTTCATATCCTAAAG
>Ga0114975_10000370_pt1 | contig 33764 bp, 25 predicted proteins | sample S_130626_EF_Meta_FD_87031 | JGI IMG/M metagenome (GOLD analysis project Ga0114975, IMG submission 87031) | Freshwater microbial communities from Lake Simoncouche, Canada to study carbon cycling - S_130626_EF_MetaG | ecosystem: Environmental > Aquatic > Freshwater > Lake | place: Lake...
ACCCATAGTGGACCCCTTGTATTGGGATATGGAAAAATGAAGAAACCAAGCCATAATCTACCCATGTGAATAAGTGGAAATTGACCCGCGCACATTACCGCGAAAATAGTCATCGCCTCAGCTGCTCTATTTACCCCTGTACGCCATTTTTGTCTAAAAAGCAATAAGATGGCAGAAATCAAGGTACCGGCATGACAAATACCAACCCACCAAACGAAATTGGTAATATCCCAACCCCAATTAATCGTTCTATTTAAATTCCAAGAACCAATACCTACCCACACTGTCCATATAACGCTAAATAAGTAAAGTGACAGAGCAGTAACGGCAACAATAAAAGCAATGACCCAGGCAGTAGTTGGAGTCCTTTCTGTAGGCCCACATATATCTTCAGTGATAGTATGATAGGTCTTACTCCCGGTGATCAAAGGTTCCCTAATCGCAGAGATAGGTGCACTCATGAGTTATATTTTAAAGTAATCAACATTTGATGGCAAACCATTTTTATTAAGCGTCTAAATTCTCACTACGGTTTATAACCTTAGCAGTATAATTTACGGAAGAGCGAACGCCAATTTCTTCCAACACAATATAGTTTAGGGGATTATCCAATTTCTTAGATAAATCACCGGACTTATTATTTCTGTCGCCAAAAACAATAGCTCCTGTAGGACAAGCTGTTTGACAAGCCGTTCTTACATCGTTATCTTGTAAAGCACGACCTTCTTTTTTTGCCGTCAATTTACCCTCTTGTAATCGTTGCACACAGAAGCTACATTTTTCAATAACACCTCTTGAACGAACGGTTACATCAGGATTTAACACCATCCTTGTTAAATTATCGGCACCATAAGGTAACGATTCATCTTTAACTTTAGGCTCATTGATAGCAAACATATCAGCCTTAGTATAATCTAACCAATTGAAACGACGTACTTTATAAGGGCAGTTATTGGCACAATAACGAGTTCCAATACAACGATTATAAGTCATTTGATTAAGACCCTCTGAACTGTGTGGCGTAGCAGCAACGGGACAAACATTTTCGCAAGGCGCATTATCACAATGCTGACACATCATTGGCTGATACACCGTATTTGGATTTTCATACTCACCAAAGAAGTATCTATCAATACGCAGCCAACTCATTTCATGATGTCTTCCAACCTCTCTTTTGCCTACGACCGGAACATTATTTTCAGCCATACAAGCAACGGAGCAGGCTCCACATCCGATGCATGCATTTAAATCGATATGCATAGCCCACCAATGCCCTTGAGAATATACATTATCAACAAATTCATTGATTGGATAAAGCGTTTTGCTATTTAGCTCAGCGGCTTCCGCTCTTTTTTCCTCCACATGATGAACAAGCTCGCTTAATTCATCTAAATTTCCTTTATAAATAATAGAACGATCTACGATACCCCCCTGATAACCAGAGCCAATAGTCATAGAAGTCTTTTCATCTACATTTAATGTTTCGCCTGATTTAGGGTCCTTTCCGGTGACCCCCATTGCGTGATGATATTGTACGCAAGCAAATAAATCTTCCTTGTCTACAGGATCACTTACCTTAGCTTTTGTTGCATAATACTGAGTATTCCCTTGAGCATCAACAGATAACCAAGGATAAACATTTATTCCAACATTATTACCCAATGCTTTACCCATGTAACCTGTCACCGAGCGTCCGTAACCTATGGCAAGTCCCACTGTATCTTCTAGCTGTCCAAATTGTCTTACGGCAGTTACTGCTTGTTTAGTGCCATTAACTTCCAAATCGACAATATCAGCTTCACCGTAAATTTCACGGGGATTAATATTATTTAATGAAGAAATTTTATTTCCACCTTCCCATTTAACAGGAACGGCAAGATAATTTCCCCAGGAAGTCCTGGAAACGGGATCAGCTAATTCAGAAAGCCAGGGATTGTTTGCATATTGCCCACCGCCCATATTTACTGTTTCGAAAAACGAAATTTCTAAGACGTTTTGCATTGGTTTTCTTACTTGAGCAGCCGCCTTTTGAACATCTCCGTTAAATGAAGATACTGAAGTCATAGCCAAAGGTACTTCATAGATACCATCATGAAGACAAGTATCCCAAAAAGCACGGAAAATCGCAAATCTATTTTGAGTTGGGAAAATAGCTATTTCCCAATGTTTCATCAAATAATCCAATGCAGGTTGTTCCGACGCTGCATCTAATTCGGCACTTTTAGCCCAGGTAAGCAAAGATACCTCTGTTTGACGTGTATCAAACAATGGCGATATGGTTGGTTGTATTAGACTATAATGTCCCTTTTTAGGTTGCGCGTCTCCCCAACTCTCTAAGAAATGATGCGTTGGCGTGACATAATCACATATAGCTGATGTTTCATTAGGAACTGTAGAGAAAGATACTTTTAGTTTAACCTTCTTAGAAAGGGTGGCAAATTCCTCTGCTCGAGGTATATCCCAAGCAGGATTGGCACCGTCCATAAAGAAGAGAGCATCTACCTTACCAGATTTCATTTCTGAAATCAAGTCATTAACTGATTTATCAATACCTTGTCTTTGCATTGAAGCATTGGCAAAATCAATAGTTGCACCATAACTTCCCAATAAATAATTGATTGCGTTAACTAATGTTTGTTCACCTACATTGTTCGAACCGGACACAACCAACGATTTACCTTTTGAATTAAAAAGGGTCGTTGCCAGTGTTTTGAATTTCTTTGCCTTATCAGCTGCTAATGAAGGACCGCTCTGAGCAGGTAATCCTGCCAAAGCAGCTAAGGCATTATAAAGAGAAAGAATGGCTGCACCCTGTTCAGAAGGTTTAACCATAATTCTATTATCGGCGTTAGAACCCGTTAAGCTCATGTGGCTTTCCACCTGAATATGTTTAGACATTTTAGGATTTTTCAAATCCTCAATTCGTCTGTTTTTTACATATTGGGTAGCAAACTCGATAGGAGAAACCCAGGTCCCAAGGAAATCAGCTTCAAAAGAAACAATGACGTCAGCATTTTGAAATTGATAATTAGGCACTACCGCCTCACCGAAACAAGCTTCGTTTGCTTGTATCAACGCAGACGCTGAAATAGCATCATAAGTTACTACACGAGTATTTGGAAAAGCGATGGTAAAATCAGCGATCGCTTTTTTTGTTGTTGGACTTTGAATGGTTGGAGAAACAATTCTTATTAGACTTGTTGCATTTAGGGCGGCCATAATTTCCGCATCAATCACCTCCCAGCCAGGACCTTTTTTATTTCTGGATGCAGGCCTTTCTATCTGACCATTCTTAACTCTAAAAGCACCGGCTATTCTACTTGTGTCATAAAGACTTAGCACACTGGCTTGTACTCTGGCACTTGTTCCACCTTTTGTTACAGCTGAAAGAGAGTTACCTTCAATTTTGATAGGACGTCCCTCTCTTGTTTTAACTAAAATGGAGCAATAATCACCTCCCTGAGCAAAGGACGAGGCATAATAGGTAGCTATACCAGGAACGATTGCATCCGGTTTAATAACATACGGAATGGCCTTTCTTACAGGAATTTCACAACTTGCAGCCACTGTAGCAGCACCAAGACCAAAACCAAGATATTTCAAGAAATCTCGACGATTACTATTCAAATCTACCTGACTTGGGTCTTCCAACTGTTGAACCACAGTAAGACTATGAAATTCTTGATTTGATTCACTTAGGTATGCAGGATCATTAGCTATTTGAGCATCACCAATCCAGACTTCGTTCGATTTTTTCTTCATTTTATGCGGAAAATAAGCATTTGGAGAAATAATTTTTAGGACAATTTGATTAATAGTGGCATTTTTGGCATTCCAATCCACCAATTTCCTCAACGGTTACTTTATCTCTTTCTCCTTTTGCCATTTGCTTATGCATGCGCTCATAGGATTGATAATAAGGATTATCGGCGAATTTGACCTCCGTTTTTCTGTGGCAATTAATACACCAACCCATAGATAAAGGAGAAACCTGATGGACCTCTTCCATCGTCTGTACAGGTCCATGGCAATTTTGGCAGGCTACTTTACCAACTGTAACGTGCTGAGCATGATTAAAGTAAGCGTGGTCAGGTAAATTATGTATTCTCACCCATTCGATAGGACCCTGAACTTTATAATCTCCTGACTTACTATCAGTTAGAGAGGTAACAATAGCATCCCACTGATTTTCTATTAATGACTCTCCCTCCTCGTCTATAGTCCCTTTTTCTTGCACATAGGAATCAGCGAACCATTTTTTGAAAATCCTCTCAATTTTAGCTTTGCTTAAATTGTCATAATTTTCTATATACTGATCAGTATTAGGATTATAACCAATGGAAGCATATATTTTAGAAATTTCGGCTGTGCCATACTGTGAACCAACTTTGATTGCCTTATGACAATTCATGCAAGTATTGGCTGCTGGAATAACACTCTGCTTACTCCTTCTTGCTCCGTCATGACAATACTGACAATCTATTTTATGCAATCCGGAGTGAGTAGCATGAGAAAATTTAATAGGTTGAGTAGGTTGGTAGCCTTGCTGTCTTCCCAAATTAATAGCGTTATTTACCGTAGTATAACCACCTAAGACAACGAGAGCAAACAGAACAAATCCGATGACACCTTTACCAGTAACAATCTCCATTAGGGTTTTCCTTTTAGCGTCGGTATTACCTTCGCTAACTTGAACCATGAAATTCAAATTGGATAATATTCTCGAGAGAATAACAGCCAATAAAATTAAAATACCCGTAAGAAGAATGTATAGATTAGTGTTATCAGCAGGCTCAACTGCTGCCACTGTTCCCGTCGTTCCTCCTGCCGTTGAAACTGGATTCGCACCATTAACGTGAACATCTTGGATGTAACCTAAAATATTGTCAATTTCACTATCAGTTAGAGAGGTAAAACTAGTCATAATAGTAGGTTTCCACGTGTTCCAAAGTTCAACTGCTCTGGGGTGACCACCATTAATCATCGCCTGGGAATTTCTAATCCAGGAATATAAATCTTCTTTTGGATATGCTGCCCAACGTTCTTGAACACCACCCAAAGCTGGACCAGTAAGCTTATCCTTCATATTTTTATTATGACAGGCAGCACATTGGTTTTTAAATAGGGTTTTACCTGCAGCAATATCGACACTCGCAGGGGCAGCCGCGGTAGCCGTAGCCGAAGTAGCAGGCATAGCTGCATCCTGAGAGGATACAGGAAAATATTGTAACAGTAATACACCTGTCAGAAAGAAAACACGCAACATCGATTTAAAAATCATTTTATTCACAGTTTGGAATTCAGAATTGTTTCTAAGTGAAATGAAATGTCATTTTTTTGTCACCGCAAATATATCAAGCCTAACTTGTTTTACCTCTTTTTTTTCAATAAGTATTCTCTATTTAGAGAATTTCTAAATTAGAAAAAGTGATTTTTACCCTCAATTAATATTTGATTTTGCAAAAACCAAGTATTAGTTTTAAAAAAATAGTATCCAGGTCAAATAAAGATATTTTATTTTGAAAATTTAAGATTTGCAGAATAAAGTATTTTATAAAAAATTTTAAATTCTAATCTACTGATTTACAATAAATTAAACCGAAACATCCGCTTTTATTGGTGGATGTGGGAAATAACCGTGAAGTTCAATATCAGAAAAATTAAAATCGTAGAGGTTTTTTATCTCTTTATTTAAGGAAATAGTAGGCAATTCTTTGGGAATTCTAGATAATTGTTCCCTAACCTGCCCAAAGTGATTGTTATAAATGTGGGCATCACCAAACGTATGGATAAAACTTCCAACCTTTAGTTGGGTAACATGGGCTATTAAATGTGTCAATAATGCATAAGAAGCAATATTAAAGGGAACACCTAAAAATACATCAGCTGATCTTTGATATAATTGACAACTTAGTTTTCCTTCTGAAACATAAAACTGAAACAAAGTATGACAAGGAGGTAAACCACTTTTAACCATACCTGGAATATCCACAGGATTCCAGGCAGAAACAATGAGTCTTCTGGAGTCAGGGTTAGATTTTATGTCCGAAACCACTTGAGAGAGCTGATCTATACCACCAAAATTCCTCCATTGTTTTCCATAAACTGGCCCCAATTCACCCCATTCAACCGCAAAATTTTCGTCAATTTCAATTTTATTTATGAATTCCTTCATTTTGTCTTTCCATGCCGCTGAATATTTGGGGTAATCCTTACTCCAGTTATTTTTTTCCAGCCAATATTGAAAGGGCCATTCATTCCAAATACTAATCCCCTTTTGCACCAATGGTTTAATGTTAGTTTCTCCTTTTATAAACCATAAAAGTTCTTCAGCTAACCATCTGAAAGCGACTTTTTTAGTTGTTAAAAGTGGAAATCCTTTTTCCAGATCAATTTTCAACTGATAACCGAAAATACTTTTAGTTCCCGTTCCCGTTCTATCCATTTTTTCGACTCCCTCCTCCAAAATGTACTGAAGTAAATCGTGGTAAGCTTTCATATTAAAAATTTTATAAGAAAAATAGGTGATAAAAATATTTTAAAACTAAAAAATGTCAATGATAACAATTTAATTTAATAATTTGCCTCTCAATTAATTAAATTATGATGTACGCCAAACTACTTTTCCTCCCTTTTTTGCTTTTTCTTAATCCAACAATCTCTGAGAGAAATCCAGTTGAAGTCAATCTACCTTTAATCAAAGAAGATTTACCCTATCTACTTCCTTTTTACAAAAAACTTCATCAAATGCCAGAGGTTTCTTTGCATGAAAAAGAAACCTCTGCCTTGTTAGCCTCCGAACTTAGAAAAATAGGAATTTCGGTAACAGAAAATATTGGAAATACTTATGGTATAGTTGGCATTTTCAAAAACGGTGATGGTCCTACCTTATTATATAGGACAGATATGGATGCGCTGCCTATGGCTGAAAAAACCGGCCTACCTTATGCCAGTTCAAAAATTCATGAGTCAAATGGCAGTAAATCTGGTGTGATGCACTCTTGTGGACATGATATGCACATGACTACCTGGTTAGGTACAGCGCGCGCGCTGGTGAAAATGAAAGACCAGTGGAAAGGAACCCTCATGTTGATTGGGCAACCCGCCGAAGAAATTGGCGCTGGAGCTAAAGCCATGTTGGAAGCAGGTCTATATGAAAAATATGGCGTGCCAGATTATGCTATTGGTTTACATTGTAGCCCAACCATACCAGCCGGTAAAGTAGGTTATGGCAAAGGATTTACTATGGCCACATCTGAATCTGTCAATATTACCGTATATGGCATTGGTGCCCATGGCGCCTCTCCTCACATGTCAGTAGATCCTATCGTTTTATCCAGTTTATTAATTATGGATTTGCAAACCATCACGAGTAGAAACCTTAAACCAATTGAATCGGCTGTTGTCACCGTTGGTTCTATTCATGCAGGAACTGCCAGCAATATTATACCTGACGAAGTTAAGTTAGGTCTGACATTACGTACCTTTAAAGAAGACGTCAGACAAATGATTCACAAAAGAATTGTTGAAATTTGTAATGGAACGGCCATGGCTGCTGGATTACCCCCAGAAAAGTATCCTAAAGTAGAATTTCCGTCGGTTTATATTGCAGCTAACTACAATAATGAACTTCTGGTAGATAAACTTATTAAAAGTGCAAAAAACGCTATAGGTTCAGAACAAGTCGTTGATGCTGAAGTCCAAATGGTAGCTGAAGATTTTTCAGCCTATGGCCGAACAACTCATAAAGTACCATCTGTTCTATTTTGGCTGGGAACAGCGCCTGAGGAGCGAATTAAAAAGAATAATTTGCCGGGTTTACACTCCCCGTTTTATTATCCAGAACCTGAAAAATCATTGGAAACAGGAATTTTAGTCACTTCCAAGTCCTTAATAGATTTATTTAACAGGAAATGAGACGGATTGCCAGGTGTCTCCTTCTTTAAATTTTAAAAAAACAGGGGAAGCATCAGGTGTCTTTATTTGTATGATATTTTGTTGAGCAGCAAATAATTCCGTAAAAAAAGTTGCTTTAAGTTCAATGCTTTTCAAGGGTTCTTTTTGCGGTATGTAAAAGGTTAATTCCAGACTATCTCCTACTTTTTTACAACCTGACCAATGTAACCTTGCCGATTTATGGTTAATATTTATCCATAAATTTTTAGAAAAATAAGTAAGAATGCTTTTTTCCTTACTACATATATCCGCAGATTGGTAAAGACCTTTCTCAAATAACCGTAATACATTATCTAAATCATCCGGGAATATTTTTAACTTTAGATTAATTTGTTTCTGGTCTTTAGATTGGCTAATTTCTGCTACGGATAAATAAATGCCATGCCAGTTTACAATATTCACGTGCATCAAAAGTACCATCCAACACCATTGACTCATAAAAAGCATAAGGAATCATTTTAATTATGGACAAGTTACCTATTTCGTTACAAAATAACAGCTTATTTAAGCAACTGGCTTTTATTGATGGAAAATGGAAAGATGGTCAGGATAAGCTAACTTTCCCTGTTTTCAATCCATTTAATAAAAGTAAAATTGCAGATGTAAGTGATTTAACGCTATCCGATTTTGAAGACGCTGTTCAATCAGCAAATGAAGCCTTCCTTTCATGGTCCAGATTAACCAGTTTTGAACGATCTAAAATTTTGCAAAACTGGTATCAGCTTATTTTAGAAAACGAAGAGGATTTAGCTTGTATATTAACCTTAGAACAAGGAAAACCTTTACAGGAAGCCTTGGGCGAAATTCGATACGGTGCCTCGTTTATTGCCTGGTTTGCTGGGGAAGCCATGCGCATTTACGGTGATATAATTCCATCACCTGACCCCTCAAAAAGAATTTCCGTTATAAAACAACCAATTGGCGTCGTCGTGGCTATAACGCCATGGAATTTCCCCAATGCGATGATCACCAGAAAAATAGCTCCCGCATTAGCGGCAGGATGTACCGTTTTGGTTAAACCCGCTGAAGATACTCCCCTTTCTGCCCTTGCTTTAGCTGTATTAGCTCAACAAGCCGGAATGCCTGCTGGTGTATTAAATATATTACCCACCAGTCAGCCCGTGACAGCAGGAGATTTTTTTTGTTCACATAAAAATATCCAAAAAATATCCTTTACTGGTTCTACCAAAACTGGTAAATATTTAATGGAAAAGGGAGCGTCGACTTTGAAAAAGTTATCTCTTGAACTGGGAGGAAATGCCCCATTCATTGTTTTTGACGATGCAAATCTGGAGGAAGCCATTCAAGGTGCCATTTTATCTAAGTACAGAAATGCTGGGCAAACCTGTGTTTGTACCAATAGATTTATCATACAGGAATCTATTCTGTCCCTTTTTCTTGAAAAATTAGCAGTGGCCGTAGATAAATTGGCCCTTGGGGATGGATTTGAAGAAGGTGTTCAAATTGGTCCATTAATTAATGATAAAGCGATACAAAAAGTGAATAATCTTGTGAAGGAGGCGCTGGAAAAAGGAGCCAAAATATACTATGCCAAAGAACAATCCAGTAACCCATCTATTATTTCTCCTCTCATTTTAACTCAGGTAAACCCCTCCATGCTTTTATCCAAAGAGGAGATTTTTGGCCCCATTTCAGCAGTAACCTCCTTTTCAACAGAAGAAGAAGCAGTTTCATTAGCAAATGATACTGAATTTGGTCTTGCATCCTATATTTACACGAAGAATAATGCACGCATTCACCGTGTAACCGAGGCACTACAATACGGTATGGTAGGTGTAAATACAGGAATCATTTCTTATGCATCGGCCCCATTTGGTGGCATCAAAGAAAGTGGATTTGGCAGAGAGGGTTCAAAATATGGCATCGACGAGTATCTGATTTTAAAGTATATTTGTACAGATATAAAATGATAAAATGTATGGAGTTAGCATCTCTAAGTAAAATAATACCAGCGTTGGTTCTCCTCTTTTTGGGGCTTTTAGAAGCAGTTGGAGGACTTTATTTCAATGGGAAAAGAACAAAAAACGATTTCACTATTGAAATTGTCAGTCTTGCAACACTTCCTACCTTAATTCAACCTGGCATATTTTTAGCAACTTTTTGGGGAATGAACCATATATTTCCCCAACTTGAAAATATTTATATTCAATCAAATATATTAATTCAAATCGTTACTTTTTTAATTCTGGATGATATGCTACAATATTGGTGGCACCGTTTATCACATGTAAACGGTACTATGTGGAAATTTCACAGGCCTCATCATGTTGTCGAAGAAATGGGGGTATTGGTAACCTATCGCAATGCAGTTTTGTATTATGCCTTCATGCCTGGTATCTGGTTTTCCGCCATCTTAGTTTATTTAGGCATGGGTTATGTTTATATATTTTATGTTACTATTAAATTAATCGTTATTTTGTTATCTCACAGTGAAACACGCTGGGATCGTTTTTTATACAAATACAAAATATTACATCCTTTGGCCTGGGTCATTGAACGAACCATTTCAACCCCCAGCACCCATTTTGCCCACCATGGATTAACTGCTGAAGACGGTATATCCAATCCTAATGGTAATTATGGCAACTTATTATTTTTTTGGGACATATTATTTGGAACAGCAAAGATAACCCGCAAATATCCCGAAAAATTTGGCGCTTGGAATCAATTAAAAGAGCCCTGTTATATCCAGTTATTATTTCCCATATTTAAATCGAAAGACCCCAGGAGTGAATTAAATGCATTGAAAACGAAAAACGATTACGATCCCTCCGTAGATTATAAAAGCTTTAATAAATAGTCCCATCATTTAATAAAAGGGGCCTGCCAGCTGGCCTTTTTACTTTCAAGTCTGACAAAATAATATCCTTTTGGAATATTAGAAACTAGCACTTGATCCCCCAAAATGTAGTTATTTATGACTAAAAGAGTCCGACCCAGTGCATCAACAATGTAGAGATTACCTTTATATACTTCAGATGACAAGTCTATATCTACCCTGATAAAATCATCGGCTGGATTAGGATAAATATTTATTTTTTTTGATATATCAGGTTCATTTCCATTATTAGAAACCAGAGATTTTCGCCAGGGTGTAGCATATAATTGGAGTCCCCCTCTGGCATTACCAACTATCAGTTCATAAAAACCATCGTTATTAATGTCGGCAAGAGCAGGTTTAACCTGAAAACCATTTTTCAAAATAGAAAGCTCAGAAGATAAAACAGGAAAGGAGTTTAACCTTTGAGAAGCGTCATAAAGTAAAAGACCTTTTTCCTCTGATCCTGTTATTAATTTCAATCCTTCAGGCGTTTGAAAAAACTGTGGCGCGGAAGAGCCTGTTAAATAACCAGGTTTATTAGTATTTATAGCTCCCAATCTGGTACTATTCGGTTCATAGTCAGAAGAATCATCGAAAAATGGTTTTTCTTTTGTGCCTTTATTCTGGAAATAATTAATATTCCCTCCTCTTTCACCGATGATTAAATCTAATAATCCATCCTTATTAACATCAAAGAAAGAAGGAGTAGCATAAAGTCCAACATCGATATCCATAAAAGGATAAACAAGAGCTTCTGCCGAAAAAGGTTTTCCAGCTCCTCCCTTGTTTTCACCATAGAATAATTTACCCATTTCATCTCCTATCAGCACATCTAAATCCCCGTCATTGTCTAAATCGCCGAAAGTGGGTGAAAAGTCTCTGGATACTGAATTATATCGCTTAAGCTCTAAAAAATTACTATCTTTTAAAACAAAAGAGGGAGAATTTAAATTACCCGTATTTTCAAAATAGAAAAGCCCTGACGGCACATTTCCTGGGTCTATAAAATTACCATAATTTCCAACGACAAGATCCAATAACCCATCTGCATTGATATCGACCCAAGTTGGACTAGAACCCTTTCCAAAATCTATGGTATTTTCAATTAAAAAATTACTCTCTTCTAATTTAAAAATAGCTTTTTGGATGGTTCCAACATTTTTGTAATATAAAACGGCATTTTTATCAACAGAGTTATAGACAGCATTTGGCGTAAAAATCAGATCTTTTAAACTATCCTGATTGACATCTAAGGCAAAAGCGGCAGGAAAAACAGGCAGATCAACAGGAAAATCATAAGCAGGGAAATAATTATCCTGTTTATTCATCCAGGCTGTTTTACAATTCCCCTCATTGGTAAGCAGTGTTATATTTGGAAAACTTATATCTCCTAGAAATAATTCCTTATCCCCATCATTATCTAAATCGATGGTAAGGAGAGTGCTTCCAGTATGTCTTAAATTTCCTGCCAGTTCCCCAGGTGTGATTTTAAAACAAATGCCTTGAGCTGGAGAAAGATTAATTTTTGTTGAAAACCCAGATTCATAAAAACCTCCCCAACATTGGTCTTCCAGTCTAAAAAGAAGAGAATCGGATTTGAAATTTTTCTCTACTGATTCATTTCTGTAAAACTCAGCGAAGCCTCCATTGATATTAAAAGTAATGATATCGAGATCGCCATCGCAGTCGATATCATCTAAGGCTGGAATATCAATTCTAGTTACATAAAGATTAGACTGACCGCCCACATAAAGAGGAAAAAAAATAATATTATAAGGAGCTTTAAAATTTATTCGGTTAAAAGATAGCTTATTATTTAAGTCATAAAAACCCTTCCAGACCTGAATACCGTCGACACCAGGCACATCGGAATAAGCAAAAAAATCAGATATTCCGTCTTTATCATAATCTTTTAATAAAACCCAACTTTCCGCATTCGGAAAATGAGCCACAAATTCAGGAGCGAGAACATATTCAACTTTATCTGAACCTGTAACTTTCTTTTTACCAATATACGCACCATGAATATTCCCTACTCTATCAAACACATAGATATCGGAAATCCCATCCTTGTTAAAATCGGTTTCAGAAAACTGGGGACATTTCCAGCCGCCGGTAAAAGGTTGTGGAATCAACTGGGAACCCTCATACACTGGAAAACTTATTTCTTTGAAAGTTTGTCCCCATAAAATAAAAGGAAAAATAACAAAGAAGAAGCGGAACAATTTCAATAACATGATTAAAAATTAGCGATTTAATCGGATTATTTTACTTAACAATCGAATAAGTCTGGAATTTATAAAAGCATTTACATTAAAATAATGATCATTGATCAACAGCCATGATTTTTCAATTCTTACATCTTTCAAGAGGTGGTAAGGAATCGATTTTTCTTTTTTAAAAGGGGACCGCCAATAAATTGCTTTATCTGACAAGGCAAAACCTTCACTACCGTTAGCTAATAAACTTAAATCTACAACTAGAAATATTCTTTCTAAAGGTTCAGGGTATAAGAAATAGGAAGTAAATTGTTTGATTTTAATTGGATCCAAGGTATTGAAATTCATATAATAACGAATGCCCGATTTTTCGGGCTGGAGGTAAACAGCTATCAATTGCACCCAATCAATTTCACCAGGCAATAAGTTCTGAAATTTTAAAATATCAATGGGAAAAGCATCTAAAATAAGATCCTGGCAAAATTTCAGCAGAAAAAAATCAATTAGATTTTCAAAAAGATCCTCCACTTTAAGATTCAGGAAAGGGATAGAAAGGATATCCATTTTCAAATCATCTTCAATGGAAGCGGCCAATTTTTCAAATTTCAAAGATAAATCATCCCTAAATCCAGAAGTATAAACACGTTCTGCAACTACATTAAATGCAAGCGACGGGTGTTCCCTTTCCATCCTAATTTTAAGGCTCAAAAAAAATTGTTCCCTAATTTGAGGCAATAAAGGCAATGCAAGGTCTAAATAGGTATTGATTTTAGGAATTTCTGATTTAAAAGGTTGTCTTTCACCACAGTGAGGACAAAAAAGTGCTTCTTTGGGCATTTCTTTTCGACAGAAAATACAACTTTTAATCATTTAAAAAACTTACTTTAAAAATAAAATGAAAGATCGTAAAAATAGGTTAAAAAGCAAAATTTATATTTATTGAACAAATAATTAAACCCATTGTTAGTCGACAAAATAAAGCAGATGACTATAAACATAGATAACGGGGAAAACAATCAGGATGGAGCCTTAATTTTTCATCCCAAAAGTATCATTTTATTTTTAACACTGGCAGGACTAACCATGCTATTTCTGTCCCTTTCATTTTCTTATGTTTACACAAGAACCCTTTCAAAATTGCCCCCTTTACAACTGCCTTTGTTGTTTTACGTCAATACATTAGTCCTTTTAGGATCAAGTTATACTTTATGGCAAAGTAAGAAAGCCTACTTAGAAGACAGAACAGACAAATATCAGCAAACCTTATATATCACTATTTTTCTTTCTTTGACCTTTTTAGTTCTGCAAGGATTTGCCTGGTATAGTCTTTTTAGCAAAAACATTATGATACAGAGTGACAATTCTGCTGGTTACCTTTATGTCATCTCTGGCCTTCATTTTTTTCACGTGGTGGCTGGATTACCTTTCCTGGTTTATTTTAGTATTCAGGCTAAGAAATATATGGTTGAACCTGTTAGTGTACTTGTTTATTTTTCCGATCCTCATAAACGATTGAATTTAAGATTAATCAGTATTTACTGGCACTTCCTTGATATATTATGGATTTACCTCATGATATTTTTCCTCATCAATAAAATGATTGCCTGAATCAAAGTAATTTTAAAAACCTGATTTTTTTGCAAATCGTATTATATTTGCTTAAACAAAAAGATTAGGGGGAGCTTATGCAACAACAAGGCGAATCATTGGTAACGGCCGAAACGGCGAAAAAATTAGGCTTAACTGAAGCAGAATTTGAACATATTGTTAGCATAATGGGCAGAACGCCTAATTTCACTGAACTGAGTATTTACGCTGTGATGTGGTCTGAACATTGCAGTTACAAGAACTCCATTCACTGGCTAAAAACATTGCCCCGAGAGGGAAAACGTCTTTTGGTGGGTGCTGGCGAAGAGAATGCAGGATTAGTGGATATTGGGGATGGGTTAGCCTGTGCTTTTAAAATTGAATCTCATAATCACCCTTCTGCCATTGAACCTTTTCAGGGTGCTGCCACAGGTGTTGGGGGCATACACAGAGATATTTTCACCATGGGTGCAAGACCCATCGCTTCTCTTAATTCACTGCGTTTTGGTAATATCGATTTACCGCAAACGCGAAGACTTGTAGAAGGGGTTGTTGCTGGAATAAGCCACTATGGAAACTGTTTTGGTGTACCTACTGTAGGTGGAGAGGTTTATTTTAACGACTGTTACAACCAAAATATATTGGTAAATGCCATGTCTGTAGGCATTGTTGAAGTGGGTAAAACCGTTTCAGCTATTGCTGAGGGTATTGGAAATCCAGTTTTTATTGTGGGTTCAGCCACGGGCAAAGACGGTATCCACGGGGCTACTTTTGCTTCAGCCGATTTGACAGAAGATTCTGCTGAAGATTTACCTGCGGTTCAAGTTGGTGACCCTTTTCAGGAAAAATTATTATTGGAAGCTACGCTTGAAGCCATTAAAACAGGAGCCATTGTTGGGATGCAAGACATGGGGGCAGCGGGAATTACCTGTTCTACCTCTGAGATGAGTGCAAAAGGTGGTGTCGGCATGATTATTGACCTCGATAAAGTGCCTACAAGACAAAAAAATATGAAACCTTTCGAAATATTACTTTCCGAAAGTCAGGAACGCATGTTGATTGTTTGTCATAAAGGTCAGGAGCAGCTATTGTTAGATGTTTTTGAAAAATGGGATTTAGAATGTGAAGAAATTGGCGAAGTTACAGATACTGGAACACTCGTTTTTCATACTTCTGGTGTAACAGTGGCAGAAGTCAATGCCCATTCTTTAGTACTTGGTGGTGGGGCGCCAGTTTATCAAAGAGATTATAAAAGACCCGCTTACGTAGAAGAAATTCGAAAAATAAATACTAAATCTATACCCTTGAATACCAATTATGTGGCCTCAGCTAAAAAATTAGCTGCAAGCCCGAATCTGGTTTCCAAACGTTGGATATATGAGCAGTATGATTCTATGGTCAGGACGGGTACCATGACGACCAATAAGCATTCCGATGCTGCGGTTGTTTGGGTAAAAGACACCAAAAAAGCACTGGTATTGACAACCGATTGCAACAGTTCTTACGTGCATGCAGATCCTTATCAAGGTGCCATGATTGCCGTTGCGGAAGCGGCGCGAAACATCGTTTGTACCGGAGGAGTTCCTGTAGCTATTACCAATTGCCTAAATTTTGGCAACCCCTATAATCAAGGGGTTTACTGGCAATTCGTACAAGCAATAAAGGGAATGGGCGATGCCTGTAGAAAGTTCAATACCCCTGTAACCGGTGGAAATGTAAGCTTTTATAATCAATCCGTTTTTAAAGACGGTACAGAACCCGTTTTCCCAACGCCAACGATTGGCATGTTAGGGATTATGGATGATGTTTCCTGGCATGCCACTTTAAATTTTAAAAAAGAAGGTCACATTATATATATGCTCGGAACGCCGGTGAATGATCTGGGAAGTTCAGAATATTGTAGAACTGTTTTAGGCATACCTCTTTCTGCTCCTCCCTCCTTTGACATGGATGAGGAGTTGCATCTACAACAAAATATAACGCAACTTATTCGCAAGCGATTTGTAGAATCAGTTCATGACATAAGCGAAGGAGGCCTATTTCACTGCTTACTCGAATCAGCTATCACAGGTAATCTGGGTTTCGATATTGAAACAGACAATAATTTCAGGAAAGATGCTTATCTTTTTGGGGAAAGTCAATCTCGTTGTGTGATAACCATTAATCCGCAGAAAGAAGATATTTTGGTAAATTTCCTAAACACCCATAATGTACCCTTTTCCCGCATCGGAGAGGTCATTAAGCAAGATATTAAAATTGATTCCGAATCATTTGGTAAAATAGAGGAATATACACATATCTATAATCAAACACTGGGTCAGAAAATGGCTGGTGTACAAAATTAATATAACATGAGAACGATATCATTGTTGGTCGGTTTTGCCGGTATTTTATTTTTATCCCTTAGTTGTGATGCTTTAAAAGGAGGAGTCACTATCAAAGGAAAAATCAGTGGTGCTGAAAACCTTCAGGCCTTTATTGACAAAACGATCATTGGAAAAGTAAATGTCGTGCTTGATAAAACAGAAATTGACGGCACTGGATCTTTTAAAATTAATTTCCCAAAAGGTCTGGAAGCAGGCATTTATAATGTTCGCATTGGTGCTAAACGGATGTTAATGGTCTTAAATGGTTCAGAAAAGGAAGTTGAAATTGAAGGTAATCTGGAGACCTTAGATCAATATATTTTCAATATTACTGGTTCTGAGGAAACGAATCAATTAAAAGACTTAATTCAAGGTCTTCAAAGCCAGCAAAAAACGGCTAATGATGTGGTTACTTTCATAGATCAAGTTGAAAATCCTATTTTAGGCGCTTTAGTTGCCAATATGGTTTTTGGTCAAAGCGCTGATTATATTCCCCTTCAAAAAAAGGCACACACTAAATTATTGGCCAAATATCCAAATAACGAGCTAACTGCTGCTTTTGGAGAATTTATTTCTTTAAAAGAGCAAGAATTTGCCGCGGCTATGTCTCAGGAAAGAATACAGATTGGTCAGCCTGCACCAGATATTGCACTGCCCGATCCAACAGGCAAAATCAGAAAACTTTCTGATCTTAAAGGTAATGTGGTGTTATTAGATTTTTGGGCTAGCTGGTGTGGCCCTTGCCGCAGAGAAAATCCAAATGTAGTAGCGGTTTATGAAAAATATAAAAACAAAGGTTTTACCATTTTCAGTGTAAGTTTAGACGGACTTGATGACCGGACTATGGCACGATTGGAAGACCCTTCCATGGCAAGTACTTATATTGCTCAAGGAAAACAAGCCTGGATTGAAGCCATAGCCATGGATAAACTGACATGGCCCCACCATGTAAGTGATTTGAAAAAATGGTCTTCGGCAGCAGCAGCACTTTATGGGGTAAACTCTATACCAAGAGCTTTCATGCTTGATAAGAATGGGGTAATTGTTTCCACAAGTGTCCGGGGATCTCAAGAAATTGAGAGCACATTAATTAAATTACTTGAATAAACTCATTTAAATTTAATTATATTTACAAAAGGAAATAATTCCAAATTTTCTATTTGAAATCTTAAACCTAAAAACCGATATGACATTTCAAGTTAAAGAAACGCCAGAGATTTTTGATGTTGTTATTGTTGGTTCAGGTGCAGGCGGTGGTATGGCTGCTTATACCTTGACAAAAGCAGGCGCTAAAGTTTGCCTTTTGGAAGCTGGAAGTTATTATGATCCTGCTGATCCCCAATATATTACGCAGATGAAAAATCCATGGGAGTCACCTCGCCGTGGAGCTTCAAGTACGAGACCATTCGGAGATTTTGATGCAGCCTACGGGGGTTGGCAAATCGATGGTGAACCCTATTCTGCAGTAAAAGGTACGGAATTTCATTGGTTTAGATCCAGAATGTTAGGGGGAAGAACAAACCATTGGGGTAGAATATCTCTTCGTTTTGGTCCAAATGACTTCAAAAGGGGTTCATTAACTGGTATTGGAGACGATTGGCCTATCGGCTATGATGATTTAAAACCATTCTATGATAAGACAGATAAATTAATTGGTATTTTTGGGTCTGTAGAAAATATGTACAACGAACCAGATGGTATTTTCCTACCTCCCCCTCCCATGCGTTTGCATGAACATTTTATCAAAAAGGCGGGAACTAATTTAAAAATACCGGTAATTCCATCTCGATTATCTATATTAACAAAACCCATCAATAACGAAAGAGGATCTTGTTTTTATTGCAGCCAATGTAGCAGAGGTTGTAATAAATATGCCGATTTCTCTTCTTCTTCTGTCTTGGTTATTCCTGCAATGAAAACTGGAAACCTTACCCTGATCAATCATGCTATGGTTCGTGAAGTTTTAACAGATCAAGCAACAGGTTTAGCAACGGGAGTTTCTTATGTCGATACGAAGACAATGGCTGAAGTTTCAGTACGTGCAAAAAGAGTCGTTTTAGGAGCCTCTGCATGTGAATCAGCCAGATTATTATTAAATTCTAAATCAGGTCGTTTCCCTCAAGGATTAGCCAATACCAGTGGGGTAATTGGTAAATATTTGAATGACTCCACAGGTGCAAGCAGAAGTGGATTTGTTCCTTCCTTGATGAACAGAGACCGTTATAACGAAGATGGAGTTGGCGGAAGTCATATCTATTCTCCTTGGTGGCTAGACAACAATAAATTAGATTTTGCGCGTGGTTATCATATCGAATATGGTGGTGGTATGGGTATGCCAGGTTATGGTTTTGGTATGGGTATGCAGGGTAACAATGGAAAATATCCTTATCCTAATGGCGAATCACTTCCAGCAGGAGGTTATGGCTCAAGATTAAGAGATGATGTCAATCGGTTCTATGGTGCTCATATTGGTATGGCAGGAAGAGGGGAACCTATTCCATTAGAGACCAATTACTGCGAAATAGATCCGGGTAAAGTCGATAAATTTGGTATTCCAACCTTGCGTTTCCATTACAAATGGTCTGAACAGGAGATTAAGCAGGCTAAACACATGCAAGATACTTTTGAAGAAATGATTATTGAAATGGGTGGTATTCCTTTAGGAAATAAACCTGGACCTGAAACAAATTATGGTCTTGAAGCTCCTGGTAAAATTATCCATGAGGTTGGTACAGTGCGTATGGGAGATAATCCAAATCGTTCTGCCTTAAATAAATACCAGCAAGCACATGATGTTAAAAATTTATTTGTAGTTGATGCAGGGCCTTTTGTTACTCAAGGTGATAAAAACGTAACCTGGACTATCCTGGCCTCCGCTATGCGTACCTCAGAATACATCATTGATCAAGTTAAAGCAAATAAAATCTAATTGCCATGAAACGCAGAGATCTTATAAAAAATATAACCCTTACAACTGTAGGGCTAGCTACATCACAGGTTTTACCAGCACAAACAGATGCTGTGAATGCGGGTAAACCAAAAAAGCAAAAATCTAATTACGGTAGAACGCCAGATGAGGTAAAAAGAGACGAAAAATTAACTTCGGAAACCTTTTTTACTCCAGGAGAAATGGCTGTCATCACTCGCTTATGTGATATCATTTTGCCTGCCAAGGGTTCCTCACCTTCCGCAGTTCAAGTGGGTGTTCCGGCTTTCATTGAGTTCGTTGCCAAGGATATGCCTTATCAGCAAGTTCCACTAAGAGGTGGAATTATGTGGTTGGAAAACTATTCTCGAAAATTGTTTGGTAAATCGTTTGTTGCTATAACACCAGCAAATCAAATTACGATCGTTGAATCTATCGCTTATCCAGAATTAGCAACGCCTGCCGTTTCTGCAGGGGTATCGTTCTTCAACCTAATGAGAGATTTAACTTTGACTGGATTTTACACCACCGAAGCTGGATTCGAGGATTTAGGTTATGTAGGTAACAGACCAAATAACTGGGAGGGGCCTCCAGCAGAAGTGCTTAAGAAATTTAACTTTTAAGAGCCAGCTAATTTTATAAAAAGATGCATTCTTTTCGTCATGTTTTAAATCTTTGGGATGATCAAAAAGAGGCGTCTCTAAATGAAGACCAACTCGCTTTATTTCTTTACCGATCTAATTTGCTGGGGTCTGATTTAAGAATAACCAATTATGGTGGAGGTAACACCTCTTGTAAAATAATGCAGTCTGATCCTTTAACGGGTAAATCTGTTGAAGTAATGTGGATTAAGGGTTCCGGTGGTGATATCGGAACCCTTACCCGAAAGGGAATAGCAGGATTGTACACCTCTAAAATTCACGATCTTAAAAATATTTACAAAGGTCTTCCTTTTGAGGACGAAATAGTACCGCTCCTTCAACACTGTCTGTATGATTTAAATAGTGCAGCGCCCTCTATCGACACGCCCCTTCACGGCTTGCTTCCCTTTCCACATATAGATCATCTTCATCCTGATATGCTGATAGCAATCGCTGCAGCAGAAAATGGAGAATCTATCATGAAGGAAATCTGGGGAGATAAATTAGCCTGGATTCCCTGGCAGAGACCTGGATTTGATTTGGGCCTCCAATTGGAGAAGTGCTACAAGGAAAATCCAAATATTAAAGGGATCATCCTGGGAAGTCACGGACTTTTTACTTGGGGAAATACTTCCAGGGAATGTTATTTTAACAGTCTTAATGTCATTGAGGAAGCCTCCATTTTTCTGGAAAAAGCACAAGATAAAAAAGGCCACATTTTTGGAGGTATTAAAATAGAAAGTCCGGATACATCTAAAAGACATCATCAGGCTACACAGTTAATGCCTATATTAAGAGGTCTTTGCTCTGAAAAAAACCAAATGATAGGTCATTTTTCCGATGACCCTGTTGTTTTGTCCTTTATAAATAGCCATGATTTAGACCGGCTTGCTCCCCTTGGAACTTCTTGTCCAGATCATTTTCTACGAACAAAAATTAAACCCTTAGTTTTATCGCTGGGTGTTAATGACGATTTATCGGATAGTTTAACAACCAAACAAGTATTACTGCCAGCTTTTGAACAATACAGAGCAGAATACGCTGCTTATTACCTGGAATGTAAACACGTGGACAGTCCAGCAATGAGGGATCCTAATCCCGTAGTTATTATTTATCCTGGAATTGGATTGTTTACTTTTGCTAAGGACAAACAGACCGCCAGAGTAGCGGCAGAGTTTTACCAGAATGCCATTCAGGTTATGCGCGGTGCGGAAGCGGTTTCAAGTTATACTGCCCTTCCAAGACAAGAAGCTTTTAATATAGAATATTGGTTACTGGAAGAGGCAAAACTTCAACGTATGCCTCCTGAAAAACCACTTTCGCGTCGTATTGCCCTCATTACAGGCGGCGGCGGCGGAATTGGAGGTGCCATTTCGAAAAAATTAGCAGCTGAAGGTGCTCATATTGTTATTACGGATCTTTCAGAAGAAAGATTAACGACTGCTATTTCTACTTACAATAAAGATTCAGCTCGTTATTTTGCGGCAGATATTACTAAAGAAGCAGAGATTGCGAAATTAATAGATTTTACTTGTCTGCAATTTGGTGGCCTGGATATAATCGTTCACAGTGCAGGCCTTGCTATTTCTAAATCTTTAACAGAAACGCTGGAATCAGATTGGGATATTTTACAAAATGTTTTAGTAAAAGCACAATTTCAACTTTACAAGCTGGGAGTAAATATACTTAAAAAGCAAAATTTAGGAGGCAATCTCATAGCTATTGCCAGTAAGAATGGATTAGTTTCCGGTCCAAACAATGTGGCTTATGGTACTGCAAAAGCAGCCCAACAACACATGACAAGATTGCTAGCTGCAGAATTGGCCAAAGAAAATATTCGGGTAAATACCGTAAATCCAGACGGAGTTATCGTTGGAAGTAAGATATGGGAAGGAGAATGGGCCGAAGGTAGAGCTAAAGCTTATGGCATTGCTGTTTCTGATTTACCTGCTCATTATGCTAAAAGAAATTTACTGGGCCAGATTATTTTACCTGAAGATATAGCCAATGGTGTTTACGCCTTGTTAGCCATACTAAACAAATCTACAGGAATTACCTTAAATGTTGATGGTGGTATTCCTGAGGCATTTGTTCGTTAACCCACATTTTACGGTCTTCTACCTATAATTTCTTACCTATGCGACTTGATTCAAACCAAATTTTAAGTCATAATGACTCATTTTCCTCAAAGCATCAGGAATCCTTCCAGTTCCTTCGGAGGGAACTAACTGATAAAGGCATTGATGTAGAATCTGTTATGGCTCAAATACAACAGTTTCAAGTAGCCATTCCTAGTTGGGCACTTGGTGCAGGTGGGACCCGATTTGGTCGATTTTCTATAGGTGGTGAACCAGGTGATTTATATCAAAAAATAGCTGATATTGGTATTATCAATGATTTAACTGGAGCTGCAGAAGCCGTTTCCCTCCATATTCCCTGGGATATTCCCGATGATGTATCGAAATTGACCCAATGGGCAAATGAATGCGGTATTAAATTTGATGCTGTTAATTCCAATACCTTTCAGGATCAGGCAGAGCAACCACTGAGCTATAAATATGGCTCCCTTTGCCACACGTTATCTAAAGTCCGGGAACAGGCCATTCAGCATAATATTGAGGTCATTAATTATGGGAAATTATTAGGTTCAAAAAGTATAACTATTTGGTTATCTGATGGATCAACATTTCCTGGACAATTAAATTTTCGACACGCTCTTTCCAGAACAAAAGAATCTTTACAGGAAATATATAGACATTTACCTGCTGACTGGCAAATGTTTATTGAATATAAACCTTATGAACCCCAGTTTTATAGCACCGTTATTCAAGACTGGGGAACTTCTCACCTCCTTGCCGCTGCCTGTGGTGAAAAAGCCTTTAGCCTGGTCGATTTAGGTCATCATTTACCAAATACAAATATTGAACAAATTGTCGCTACCCTACTATCGCTGGGTAAGTTAGGAGGCTTTCATTTTAATGACAGCAAATATGGCGATGACGATCTTACCGTAGGCAGTATTAAACCTTATCAGCTGTTTTTGATTTTTTTAGAATTAGTCAGTGGAACTTCAGATCCTTCCGTTATTAACCCTACCATTTCCTATATGATTGATGCCAGTCATAATGTAAAAGATCCATTAGAAGATTTAATGCAGAGTCTTGAGGCCATTCTACTCAGTTTCGCACAGGCTTTGACGGTCGATTTTGTGAAATTAAATGAGCTTAGAGAGAAAAATGATGTCACTTTAGCCCAGGAATTACTTCAGGATGCCTTTAGAACCGATTGCCGTCCGCTTTTGAGAGAAGCCAGAATAAGGAAAAATGCTGCTTTTTCTCCTATTGGTTTTTACAGAGAAAATACCCTAAGAGAAAAATTGATTCAGGAAAGAGGATTTTCTAATAGAGCTAAAGGATTATAATATGAAATCCATTATCATTTTCGATATTGGAAAAACGAATAAAAAAGCCATCCTCTACGATTATTCATTGAATGAAATATGGAGTTCCTCCAGTGTTTTTCCTGAAATTGAGGATGAGGATGGTTTTCCTTGCGACGATATACAGGCTATTTTAAGATGGATGAAAGAGGTTTTATTTCAGTTAATAAAGAATAATAAATTCCAAATAACTCATTTAAATTTCTCCACTTACGGAGCCAGTTTTGTTCATATTGATCGTAATGGAAATATTTTGACTCCCCTATATAATTACCTTAAACCACTGCCAAAAAAAATAAGAAATTCATTTTATGATAAACATGGTGTAGAAGAACTTATTGCCTTAGAAACGGCCTCTCCATCGCTCGATTTTTTGAATTCTGGTTTACAAATATATTATATCAAAGAAAGATATCCAGCCATGTTTGAAAAAACAACCTGGAGTCTTCACCTGCCGCAATATCTCAGTTATTATTTTACGGGTCTGCCCTTTTCAGAATATACCAGCATAGGTTGCCATACAGCCCTTTGGAATTTCCAGGAAAACAGCTATCATCAATGGGTTTACGATGAAAAAATAGTGGAAAAATTTCCACCTGTTAAATTATCAAATACCACCTCAGAAATAAATTTATTTGGCAGAGTAATACAAACAGGCATAGGTATTCACGATAGTTCCTCCGCATTATACCCCTATACCTTATCGTCCGATAAACCGTATCTGCTTTTATCGACGGGAACCTGGAGTATTGTTTTCAATCCCTTTTCAACTTTGCATTTATCCAAAGAAGAATTAGAAAAAGACTGTTTACTATTTCTTCATCCCAATGGAAAACCAGTAAAAGCAGCACGATTATTCTTAGGAAATGCTTATCAAAAGAAACTGGACGAAATAGGAAAATATTTCCAATATGAATTAGAAAGCTTTACTGAGGAGCCTTTAGATGAATTTTATTTAGAAAAATTTACAATAGCTGAACCAAAATATTTTTCATTTCCTTCATTGAATATAGATGATAAACCAAAGGTAAATTCTGACCTGTCCACTTTCAAATCGTTTACAGAGGCCTATTATCAAATGGTGTGGGAATTGAGTACCTGCCAAGCAGAGGCTATTTATCTTGCAGCAGAGGGAAAAGAATTTTCAAAGATTTTCATTGAGGGTGGGTTTTCAAAAAACCCATTTTTTATAGCCTGTTTAAAAAAACAATTATCTGGCGTTGAAATCATAATTTCTGATTATTCTTCAGGAGCCTCTTTAGGTGCCGCCATGCAGGTTTTGGGCATTTAAATAGATACTGATGTAAATTATTAAGAAAATTATATTGATTTAAGTCATGAAATCAAATTAATTAAGTACTTTTAAATAAACACCCTTAAAATTTAAACGTTGAAAGTAGGATTATTTATTCCCTGTTATATGGATCAATTTTATCCAGAAGCAGCCATAGCCACTTATAAATTATTATTAAAACTGGGAAGTCAGGTTGAATATCCAGAGGGACAAACCTGCTGTGGTCAGCCATTGGCCAATGCGGGAAATGAGCTAGCATCGAAGGCTAGTTATGCACATTTCATAGAAATGTTTGAAAAATACGATTATATCGTAGCTCCATCAGGAAGTTGTGTTTACCATGTACGACATCATTTTGATTTACTGGAACAGACAGAATCTGTTAAAAAAGTAAGAGCTGTTACCCTCGATTTATGTGAGTTTTTACTTGATGTATTAAAAATAAAATCGTTGCCGGCAAAATATCCACATAAAGTAGGACTGCATCAAAGTTGCCATGGATTAAGAGGATTACATCTTGGAACTTCCAGTGAACTGGCAGTCAAACCTACCTCCAAACTTCATGAATTACTCGGAATGGTGGAGGGATTGACCTTAGTTGAACTGGACAGAAAAGATGAATGTTGCGGTTTTGGTGGTACCTTTTCCGTTAAGGAACCTGATATTTCTGTCAAGATGGGCAAGGATAGAATTAGAGACCATTTTTCCAAAGGAGCTGAAATTATAACATCAGGCGATATGAGTTGTCTGATGCATTTAGAAGGAATTATATCCAGACAAAAAATACCCATTAAAGTCATGCACATTGCAGAAATCTTAAATGCAGATGAATTATGATGTCACATGCTAAAAAAGCCGCCATTTTCAATAAAGATGAAGCGAGAACAGACTGGCATGATGCCTCCTTATGGATGGTTAGAAAAAAGAGAGATGTTGCCGTTTCAGAAATTCCGGAATGGGAATTCTTAAGAGAATTTGCCTCTGATATTAAAATGCATACCCTTTCAAAACTGGATGAATATCTGGAAGCCTTTGAAAAAGAAGCTACGGAAAATGGTGCCATCGTACATTGGGCGGCCGATGCAAAAGAACATAACGATATTGTTCTTTCCATTTTAAATAAGCATCAGGCTAAAAAAATGGTTAAAAGTAAGTCCATGCTGACCGAAGAGTGCCATCTAAACGATTTTTTAGCTGCCAACCATATTGAAGTCATAGATTCAGATTTAGGCGAGCGAATCATTCAAATGTTAGACCAACCACCCAGTCATATTGTACTTCCCGCCATTCATCTAAAGAAGGAAGAAATTGGGGAATTATTCCATAAAGAGCTTCATACAGAAAAAGGCGCTACCGATCCGCAATACTTAACGGAGGCAGCGAGGCAACATTTACGCGAAAAATTTCATACGGCACAAGTTGCACTAACGGGAGTCAATTTTGGGATAGCAGAAACTGGTGAAGTCGTTGTTTGCACCAATGAAGGCAATGCCGATATGGGCGTACATTTAACACCTGTTCAGATACATAGCATGGGTATTGAAAAATTGATTCCCCGACGAAGTGACCTTGCCGTATTTACCCGATTATTAGCTCGAAGTGCAACGGGTCAACCTGTTACTGTTTTTACATCCCATCACAGGAAGCCCAAAAAAGAGGGTGAAATGCACATCATTTTAGTGGATAACGGGAGAACAACCCAACTTGGAAAACCAGACTTCCGCAATTCCCTAAAGTGCATACGCTGTGGTGCTTGTATGAATACTTGCCCTATTTATCGACGAAGTGGTGGACATAGTTATGAATCAACCATACCTGGCCCCATAGGATCCATCCTCACCCCAGGAATCGATTTAAAAAAATACGGTAATTTACCTTTCGCATCTACACTTTGTGGATCATGCACGGATGTTTGTCCGGTAAAAATTGATATCCATGACCAATTATATAAATGGAGGCAGATAGTTAGTGAGGCAGGGCTACCAGAAGGAGGGAATAAAACCTTAATGGGCATGTTAGGAAGTGGATTGGCCGCTCCCCAATTTTTTCACCGTCTCGGAAATTTAGGACGAAAAATGTTACGCCTTTTTCCAGGTAATGAAAGGTTTTTATCCTTTACCATCTGGACTAAAGATAGAAATTTACCTAAAGCCCCTGTAGAATCATTTAGAGACTGGTATGCAAAACAAACAAAGGATGAGCAGTAAAGACAGCATATTATCCAAAATTAGGGCTAATAGGCCAAATGCGTGGCCTTTACCTGATGTGCCCATTTTTGAAACACCTGCCTCAGATAAGACACAATTATTTATTCAAATATTAGAAAGAGGAGGAAGTAAAGTAAGCAGAGTTGAGGATATTTCAAGGGTTAGCGACATAGTAGCTGCTTATTTTCCTCAACAGAAAAGAACTCTTACTACGCTTTCTTATCTAAATGATATTGAGAAAATCACTAGTTTGGAACCTGAATATTATGAGGGTACTGAATTAGCCATTGTGCAAGGACTCATGGGAGTTGCAGAAAATGGGGCTATTTGGATCACAGAAAAGGAATTGGGAGGTATTCGGGTTTTACCCTTTATTACCCAGCATCTGGTGATGGTCATCAGTGAAAAGACTTTAGTTGGAACCATGCATGAAGCCTATAAAATGATAGGAAGTCCATCGGCAGATTTCGGTGTATTTATAGCCGGACCGTCAAAGACAGCAGACATAGAACAATCTTTGGTCATTGGGGCACAGGGAGCCCGAAGTTTATTAGTAATCCTCACGCCTTAAAAGAAACGCCATGCTTTTAGAAAAACTGACTGCCCATTTGGAAGAAGTGAAAGAATACGAAAGGGAACCAGTTCCGGCAACTCGCTGGCGAGGGTTCAAAAGTTTTCTGGGTATGTACGCAGGTGAACACACGGCAGGTACGGAATTTGTGATTGGGCCATTATTTGTGGCTCACGGAGCCGGAGCCATGGACCTGATTTTAGGATTATTACTTGGAAATTTATTGGCAGTCCTGTCTTGGGCTTTTATCTGTTCCCCCATTGCAGTCAAGGAAAGAATTACCCTTTATTATATGTTGGAAAAAATATGTGGCAAACATTTGACCAATGCCTATAATCTGGTCAATGCACTCATGTTTTGCTTTTTAGCCGGATCTATGATAGCCGTCTCTGCCACTGCCATTGGCATTCCATTCAATTTACCCATAGCAAAATTAACGGACTGGTTACCTTCGGGCATACCCTGGATAATTATAGTCATATTGGTTGGAGCAGTCACTACTTTTGTGGCCACCTTAGGCTATGATAAAGTTGAAAAATTTTCAACCATTGCCGCACCATGGATGATATTGGTGTTCTTAGCTGCAGCCATCGCTGTGTTACCACAATTAGGCGTTAAAAATTGGAGCGATCTTGTTCAGGTTTCGAAAGATAAAATTTGGACAGGAACTCCCTTACCAGGTCAGAGTAAATTTACTTTTTGGCATATTTTATTTTTTGCCTGGTTTTGCAATATGGCCATGCATATAGGTATGGCAGATCTTTCCATCTTAAGATACGCTAAAAAATGGACAGCTGGCTTTGCCTCAAGTGCAGGTATGTATGTGGGTCATTATATTGCCTGGGTTTCGTCCGGTATCTTATATGCCCTGTTCCTTCAGCAGAATAATCAGAATCTGGAATTTGCCCCAGGGCCTGTAGCCTATTCTGCTGCCGGCATAACTGGTGCTTTTTGTGTGATTATAGCTGGTTGGACCACAGCTAATCCTACCATTTATAGGGCAGGATTGGCCTTACAAGCCATCATGCCAAAGGCAAAGACATGGAAAATAACCCTGATAGTAGGGTCTATCACTACCCTAGCAGCTTGTTTTCCCGCCTTAGTCATGCAATTACTCGATTTTGTCGCCCTTTATGGCTTGATACTCATGCCAATGGGCGCCATTATATTTATTGACTACTGGGTATTTCCGCGAATAGGATTACAATCAAATCTGGCGGAATCAAAAAATCTGAACTTCAATCTGGCAGCTTTAATCACCTGGATAGGTAGTTTATTATCCTGTTACCTGATAGCTATTACAACCGGTTTAGAAATATTTTTTTTAGGATTACCCGGCTGGTTTTTGGCTGCCTTTTTATATATATTAACCTCCTATTTTTATCAAAAAAAAGAATTCGAATGAAAATAATCATAAAATTAGTGTCGATTTTAGGACTTGCTTTAACCATTGTACCTTCCATTGGGGTATTTTATGAGGTATTAAGTCAGGAAGAGAACAAATATTTCATGCTGATAGGAACTATTTTGTGGTTTGGACCCAAAATTATTTTCAAAGAAAAATAGAGAAATTTCAGGTACCTGAATGATTAAACTTAGTAGAGGTAATTTGGGATATTATGATAAATATTAGCCAAAACAAAAGGAAATTAATGAAAACAGGTTCTAATAAAGTGGCGATGATGAAAATCAATTAGAAAAACTCCTCTTTTAAGAGCGTATTTATTTTTTTCACCTGGATTATATAAAGAAAATTAAATTTCAATTTTTATAAATGAAAATGATGCTTGAGAAAATAAAGTTTTATGTAGTAGGTTTGGTTTCTACCTATAAAACTAATTTTTGTTCAACAATTTAGGGGATTAATCCTGATTCAGTTTCTTTTTCAAGGCATCCATTTCCATTTGTAAATCTTCTCTTTTTTTAATTTCAACTTCAGTGCGTTTGTTAGCATTTTCTACTTGTTTTTTCACACTTTCTACTTCTTTTTTTGCTCTTAACACTTGTTTCTTCGACTTTTCAAATCGTTTCACTGTTTTATCCAATAATTTATCTTTTTGAGCAATAACTACATCCTTCTTTCCCAGTTCCCGCTCAAAAATACGGTCTATTTCATCTTCAACATCCATTTTGTCACGATATTCATCACTGGCAATTGCTCTACCCAACCTTTCAACCATCTTCCTAACTAAAGGATCATGGATATCCCCTTGAAAATCAACCTGGTGCTTATTTAGTTTGTTTTGATACATCGGACTGAATATCTGCATGACACGATCTAGTTTTCCACGAGACTCCAATGGTAATCTACCCAACTGGATCATATAAGAATCATGGGTAAGCAGCTCAACAAAATCCTCCTTGACTCCAAGTATCTCCTCCGTGACTGCATCAACATATTCTCTTTTAACCTTAATGATACCTGATGGCACATTATTTAACAGAAAACCTAAAAAGTAAATAGTAATAATCGGCAGAGGGCGAAACACGGCTAAGCCATCTTTGTCCAGTATTTGATCTTCCTTCCTGTAATTATCTCCAAGATAACGCCTAAAACGCATCACATCAAAAACCTGTTTTGATTTTTGTAATTCAATGAGCACCTTAAATAAGCTCCCATCTTTTTTCTTAATAACTGCTTTGAAATCCAACCTCAAAATCTGAATATTCCATGTATTTTCTGAAGCAGTTTCTTGTGCTTTCAATTCCAGGCTAACCACCTCCTCTCCCAAAATGGTAGAAAGTAAATCGCGTGCAATTTCAATATCCTCCAGCAGATATTTAAACACAACGTCATAGATGGGATTAGCAATAATCATAGCTTTAGTTTGATTTATTGGCAAGGTAGTCTATTTGCAGGTTATCCGGGAAGACAAAAAACTAAATTTATCAATTTATTAAGTAATTTGATAAAAATTAATCTTAAGCTTGGAGAACAAAGATTTACAAAAAAAACACCCTTTAATATTTGATTAAAAGGAGTTATATCTAATGATGAAAAGTGAAGAACCTAAAATAATTCATATACAAGAACATTATAAAGCTAGCAATTTAAAAACCCTATTTGCCTTTTGTTCTGTTATATGGTTTAACTTTAATGAAAACTCAAACATAGATTTAATGGTAGATTTACAGGTAAAAGATTTATTTAAATATAAAGACTTTTGTTTTGAACTGAAAGCAAAACCTGGCACCTTAAAGTACCGTACAATATGAATGAAATTTATTATTCTTGGGTAATAGGACAAACCTCATAATTATTCAACGGCCATAAAAACCCGGAAAGTAGTAGAAAGAAAACTTGAAATAATTGAAGAAACCATGGGCAAATTTTAAAATTAGACAAAAACTTTTAACTAAAGAATACTAAATATTTTATTAGAACAAGAAATCGCATTATATAAAACTAAAACAATGATTCAGAAGAAGTAAATTGGACAAAAGTTTGATGAAAATTAAAAGCTTTAAAAAATCAATATAAAAAATTATTGAGTAAGGAAAAATGAAGGTTATCCAAACAGAAAATATGAAATTAAAAATATCATTCCTAAAGTATTCGAACATTTGCAAGTCATTTTTCATCCTTTTTAAATAAGATACTCCCATAAAAAAGGAGAGTCCCGGCGTTGCGACTTGGATTAAAAAGATGTTCAAAATTAAACCTTACCATCATATTTGTATTCAAAATATATTTTGATAATATCTTCATTTACATATTTCATGATTGGGGTATTTTCATCTACATTGTAATCGATTTTGAATTTCCAATCCCATATTTCACCGACATTTTGTCCGTATTCTTGAACTGTGAATATTTTTTCTTCCTTAATTTTTCCAATAAACCATACATGATCGGTTACAATTGTAGGGAAAGCATATTTATCCAGAATGTATTCCCCAAGGTCTCTAATTTTAATTTTTGATAAAATACTAAATTGCTTTTGATGGCTAATAAGATCGTCACCAGGATGGACACTTTCTCTGTCAATAATGAGCGTAATTTTAATTGGATTCATTTGGTTAACCTTTATTTAATTCGCATAAAAATAACATTAAGTTGAATAGCATATTGTTTATTATAAAATCAACTTTGCTATATCGTATAGCCTACAGTTACCAACGTTTATTTTTCATTACTTCAATATTAAAATTAAATCAACAAATAAGGATTTGGGGTAAATAATGCCAAATTTTGTTAGTCAATCTCAAAAATAATAACTTAGTTTTATAATTTTATCTTTCATTTCAATGAAAATAAAGTGATTAAAACTAGGATACACTCACATTTTTAAGCTGAAATGCTGTATAAAGTAATGTTTCCTTAATTTTCAAAATAAATTTTTTTCATAGAGATCCCTTATCAACCAATCCTACTTGTCAGAATAGCCTGTTTTTTTTTGCCAAAGGAGTTTCGTAACATTTGGCCAGTTCGATGAAGGAACTAGTTGATTATGAAATTTTATCGAATTACATTTGGTTATTCACTTTTATACCTATAATCCACTATCACATCACCCGCATACAATTTGCCATCTTTGACCCCAAAGTTAAGATTAGCAGGAACCAGAACCAGTGTGGTTGATGACTGACCAGAAATAATGAATGAAGTAATTTTCGAGGCATTCTTCTTGACAATTTTTTGGGTATTCAAATCGTAAAGATGATATTTCCCTTCGCCAAGATTAATATTCACTTTCTGAGAGGTATCATAAGGATTAAAATATAAATAGGTGTCAAAGCTTTTTTGGCTGGCAAAAAAGTCGGCATTGGTACAATTTATCTGAAGAATTTCCGGCACATTGGTGGACTTAATTATTCCTCCAAAGAAACCCACATGTCCACTTCCATAGACTGAAAACATGGTTTGTTGCGGCATATTTGGATACCATAATGGACCATCTCCCTGAGCAAATGGGGTAATACCTTTAAATTCAGGATAGATTGATTCTTTGATGACCCCTTCATAAGCGATGACATTTTTAGTAATTCCTTTGAATTGTGGAATGGCTTGAAGTGAATCCGGCATTTCATAAGGATAACAAAATCGGGCAGCATTAGAGGCATTGAGTGCCCATTTCCCTACTGCATTACTATAACGCTGATCATATCGAACCATCGAGGACAAGGGTAAAATCAAGTCAAAGGTATTCATAAGAAAACCATAACCACCATTGTGTACCGTGCTTCCAGCCAGGCCGCTTACATCATAACCTCCCCATTGATCAGCTAATACGCCCCAACCTTCACGACCCACTGCAGTACCATCAAATGTCCAGTCCAGAAATCTGTTAAGATCATAATCGGTGCCATGCTCTGCATTCAAACGGGAAGCAATCTGCGCAGCAACGGGCATCATGGCCTCATAAAAACGATTTTCCTTTTGGTTGTATAATACGTTTATGGCGTTTTGAGCAGCTTTGAGATATTTAGGATTTTTGAATTTTACCCATGCTGAGTATAAAATAAAGGCGTAACCACCTGCTACATCTTCCTGCGTTGGAATATGATTCTTAAATCCTTTCATTTCTTTAAAATCAAAATAGGAGTAGCTGTAATTACTTCCCATTATCGAGTCCGATGTATAAAATTTTTCAGCGATCTGGAATAGGATATCGTCTAATTCCGGTTCATCCCGATATTTATCGGCAACACTGTAAAACAAAACGTTATTATGCACCTCGTACCAAAAATCATTACCATATCCACCACCGATATG
>Ga0114975_10000371_pt1 | contig 33762 bp, 28 predicted proteins | sample S_130626_EF_Meta_FD_87031 | JGI IMG/M metagenome (GOLD analysis project Ga0114975, IMG submission 87031) | Freshwater microbial communities from Lake Simoncouche, Canada to study carbon cycling - S_130626_EF_MetaG | ecosystem: Environmental > Aquatic > Freshwater > Lake | place: Lake...
AGGTGGCATGATAGGTGGCGGAGATACTACATTGAAATTTTATATATCAACAGATAAACCAGTAGACACAAAAGAACTTAGTGCTAAGGTTATAACTACATATGGCCTTTTGTTAGACTATAATAATGAGAATACTTCGACACAAAGTCAATTGGTGGAAGAAATGAAGAAATTATTAGATATAAAATTCAATAATGATAATGATAAAGTAGATTCCAATAAAATTTACATGTTTGTAATACTATCGGCATATGTTACAGCATGCAAAGAATTTATGAAACCTGATGGTCCATTCAAAGTAGATGGATGGTGGTTTTATGATAAATCTCATTTTGAAATAATAATCAAAGTTTTGGATATAAAAAAAATATTGGAAACATACAATAGGTTTGGCATTAGCAATGGTGGAAATAGCAATAGCATTTCTTTTGGTGGTAAAAATAAAAATAAAAATAAAAAAACCAAACGTGTGTTGTATAAAAATGATACAGGAAAATATACACGATATTCAAGAAGATAAATATAAACCAACCCCGACTTTTTTTCTAGATTTTTATAACTATTTTACAAGAACTATGCATTTTTATTGTTTTTTATAAACATTTTGTGATTTGATATTAGAATCGGAGGAAAGTATTATTCTAAACGAAAAAATGTATGTTTGATTACATTATTTTATTTCTAATTTCTATTTATATGAAAATAGTTAATTCATTTGACATTTTTGATACACTTTTAGCAAGAAAAGTAAAACATCCTACAGATATATTTAATATTGTTGAAAAAAATTTTTCATATCCTAATTTTAAAAATCTAAGAATATATTCAGAAGAAAAATCAAATGGAACTATAGATAATATATATTATAATTTTCAGTTACTTACAAATGAATGTGACGAAAAAATAAATGAAATACGTAAATTTGAATTAAAAACTGAAATGGAAAATACAATTCCAATAATGAGTAATATACTAAAGATAAAAGATGGAGATATATTGATATCTGATATGTATTTAACACATGGTGAAATTATTGAATTATTGAATTATCATAATATAAATAAAAATATATCTTTGTATGTTTCGCCGTCTGGCAAATCTCAAGGTTATATGTATGAAAAACTTTTAAAAGAATATATTATTTTATCGCATACTGGAGATAATTATTATTCTGATGTATTAATGTCACAAAAATATAAAATCGATGGAATTCATACAAATGTTCATATGTTTTCTGTTTTAGAAAATAACTTGATAACAAACAATTTTGAATTATGTAATTTGTTTAGAAAAATTCGTTTATTAAACCCTTATAATGAAAAAACATCGGAATATAAATTTTATGACCAACAAATTCAATATAATATTCCTATCTTGTTATTTATCTGTAGAAAATTAGCAAATATTTTGAAGGATGAAAATAGAAATACTGTATTATTTTTATCAAGAGATGGTTGTATGATAAAAAAAATATTTACATTGTTGTACCCAGAATACAAATCAATTTATCTTTATTCAAGTAGAATAATAAATAGAAATTATAATTCTGAATATATTGAATATTTGAAAAATAACTATAACAAAGATAGTTGTATAATATTTGATATACATGGTGCATTAGAATCTGGCAGAGATTTGTTTATGAAGATTTTTGGTCATTTACCGAGAATATTTTTATTCTCTTTGTCTTCGTCAAACATGTATTATGAAGGTATGACATATTTTGTAACTTCAAATCAATTGGAAAATTTTAATTTTGAATTACGTGGTTCAATGGTAGATTTCAAAAATAATAATCCTATAAATATGCCATCAGAAATAAATTTGAGAAATGTTAAGATAATGAATGAAGCATTGAATAATTTTATAAATTATTCTTCTGATTTGTCAATAATTTTGAATGATAATATATTTGATAATGACAATTTTTGGATTGATTATTACAATAATTATGTTGAAAAATGTGAAATCTTAATAAAACATAATAGTTACCATAGTACAAATACACTTACGTATTTAGCAAATAAATATAATTCGGATAAAGGAAATACTTATTTATGTGCACATAATTATACAATAAAATATCAAGAAATAATTTCTAATTTATTGAATGAAAAAATAGAAAAAGATAATATCGAAAATATTGAATTATTAGAAATAGGATTGAATCGTGATAACCCTAACTCAATACCATCTTTGATGATATGGAACGATTATTTTTATAACAATATAAATATTACGGGATTTGATATAAATTGGCATTTCTCAAGATTTGATTCTATATATGATAACATAAAAATTATTATTGGAGACCAATCTAATGAAAATGATTTACAAAAATTAAAATATAAAAAATATGATATTATTATTGACGATGGGTATCATGCGTCAAAACATCAACAAATTAGTTTTAAAATATTGTGGTCTAATTTGAAATCTGGTGGATATTATATTATTGAAAACCTACATTATCAACCTGAATACGAAACATGTTTGAAAACTAAAATAATATTTGAAAATTGGAAATTGGAAAATTGGATAGAAAGTGAATATATAGATTCAAATTTTATTGATAACATAAAAAATGAAATTGAAAATATAGAATTTTATGATTCTCAATCAAAAATATGGAATAAAAGTATACTTCATAATGCTTTTGTTTACATAAAAAAGAAATAATTGTATTTCTACAAGAATACAATTATTTAGACTTGCTAAGAACTTTCATATATAAATTCAGCATCCCAGTTGTTGATTCTATGGAGTTTGTATTTTTTTGATTCTAAAAATTCTTTTATACGTTCAAAATATGATTTGTCATTACCCCATTCAATCGTTAAAAAATTTATAATATATTTATTGAAATCTAATCCAAGAAGAGCATCATAATCAGAACCTTCAATATCAATACTCATGTAACCAATTATAGATGGTACATTATTTTCCTCAAATATTTTTGTTAACGTTTTTGTTTTTTTAGTAAATTCTTTTGTATTTTTAAATTGATTTTGAAATGAAGATTGACAACTATTAATATCTTTTATGCGAATTAGAAGTGAATTACCTTCTTGTATTTCTTCATTCAACGGTATTTCTATTGTTTTTTCTAAATCATTCACGCTGAATACACATTCATTTACTACTTTATTTTTCCTTTGTTTTTTTGCTTTTTCAAATAATTCATCTTCAACTTCAATTAGTAAACCGTTCCAACCAAGATTTTCTAGTGTTAAAGTATTAGACATAGTAACACCATCATGACAACCTACATCAACAAAATAATTACTATCACTTTTTTCCATGAAATTTTCAATAAAGTATTTGTCTTGTTGAATTTGTGAATAATATTTCATATATATATAATTATTTAATATATTCATATTATAAAACGAATCTTGAAATTTATGGAAATAATAGACCTGAAAGACTTTTTAAAAATATTTCATAAACCACCACAAACATACAATGAATTCATAAATACGACAAGTGTACGTTTAGGTTCTCAATTACGACCTTTGAAACAATATATCAAGGAAAAACATATCCAAACCGCCGATATAAAACTTCTTTTTGAGAACATCCAAAATCGCGACGAATATTTAACAAGATTTTATAATTTATCATTGATGATGCGCGAAGATAAGTTGATATTGTCTAATATCAAGCCCATGAAAAACAGGCATTTCGATAACAATCATGAATCTCTTTGTAAAAACCTCATCAGAAATATCCATTATAAAGATATTTTACAGAATACAAAATCAGGAATAGAGAACATCCCAACATTTATTGAAATGCTCAAGGATTTATACTTAAAAAACATCATAGATTATAAAATTCTAACTCCAAGTTCTCTATTTTATCAAAAAAACGGTCGTTTGGGTAGTGTATTTTCATCTTATTATTTCCGTGCATCCATCTTAAACCCATATCTGATTTATTCTTTAAACGAATCCCTACTAAAAGGTACCAAAATATTCACCCCAACGTTGGGATGGAGTTCATATTGTTATGGTTTTTTAGAAAGTCATCATGTTCTCGAATATGTCGGAACCGATGTCATACCCCAAGTATGTATGAAAACCAAAGAACTCGCTTCCATAGTTGCACCAGAAAAAAGAACTACCATATATTGTAAACCATCCGAAGATTTATTCAAAACAATGGATTTTATGAATCAATATCGAGAACATTTCGACGTAGTATTCTTTAGCCCACCGTATTTTAAATTGGAAATGTACGAAGGTAAATACCAAAGCACAGAACGTTATAAAACATACGAAGAATGGTTGACCGGATACTGGGAACAAACTATTTTATTGTGCCATCATGTTCTCGAAAAACATGGCAAAATATGCTATATTTTATCTGGATATGGTTCTGAAAACACGAAAGAACAATACGATTTGTTGGGAGATATGAATAAAATCACAAAAAAATATTTTAAGTTTCAAAGTCAACAACCCATGTATAACAAAAATGTGAATGTAACAAAACACAGGGAAACAGGAGAACAAATTATGGTTTTTACAAAATTATAAAAATATAATAAATATAATAAAAAGATATCTATATATAAAATAAAATATGTTGAATTGTGAAAACGATTTGATGGTATGCATGGACAACCCAAACAAAAAACAATCTGAAAAACCGGTTAATAAAATATATGAAAAAATCTTTAATAATATAATAAAAAATATAAAAAACAACGAGGAATTATCAAAGGAAGATTTTGATTTTATAGAATCATTACCATGTGAAAAGAAGATGAAAATAATAAGGGAATATAATAAAAAACAAAAAGAAAATACACAAATTTTAGAAACAATAAAAAATACGGGATTAAGATAACCATTTTTATATTTTATTTATAGTGGTGTTTGTGGACTATGAGTATGCCGCCATGAACCATAACAACGGTGAAAACCATATTTTCCAAAACAGTTATCTAAATAGGGTTCTGGTTCTATCAAAACTAATCCAGAATCCCCCTCATTTGATAAAACAAAATCCGCGTACGATTGTGATACTAAGATAGGACCTGTCCTATAATAGACATAAACATCACGAGAATCATCGGTATGATTTTTTTGTGCATTTTCAATTATTACATTTGGAATACGCTGAGTAACAATATTATCTATTATTTTTTTCAGAAATGGGTGACCTTTAGGAGAATAAAATGCATAATTACCAATCAAATCTACTCCCTGTGATTTCAATATTTCATCACCTGCATATTTTACTTCTATAGGAAATATACACTTTGTAAGGTCTACATCGTCAAAACTACAAACAAGGTCTATATCCAAGTCTAAGTAAATGCCTCCATAATAATAGATGGCAACATATCGAAAAAAATCAATTTGTTGAATTTTACCACTTAGATTTGAAAACGTATCATAGTATTCTGTAGATTTCATGAATTCAATGATATCATCATCGTCGAAAAACATATAATTCCAATTAGGATTCATTGTTTTTACTTTGTTTACAAATTCTCGGTAATGTAATGGAATTGTTTGTGTTTTCCATGTTTGAATTATATTCATCTCCTCTAAAAACACAATAGTAAAAAAATATATAATTTTGTTTTTATATGTTTTTTCAGACATTTTATTGATATCGGTTGAAGTTTATCCCTCAATTGTACGTATAATTTCTTCAGGATAACCCATATCTTTTAAAACACGGAGTGCACCTTTGATAGTAGATATACCTTTTTTCATTTTATAGGTATAATCAAAATGTCCATTTTCGAGAACTTTGACATCCATTTTATAATTTTGTATTTTTTCCGAGGTTTTGTATTTCTTACAAATAGATAAATAATGGGTTGTCAAAATAAAATTAACGTTTTTATAACACGACAAATACTCCAAAAATGCATAACCAGCCTTCGATGCTTCTTCTGGATTCGTACCGGAATACAATTCATCAAATGTACAAAAATGGCGATACCGCGTGTCACTATATTGTCTAATGACATCCAAAATATCTTTACACCGCCTTGATTCTGCCTGAAAAAGACTGTCGCGACCAGATGTGTCAGGAATATTCAAATAAGAATGAATATGTGTATAAGGCATCAGGCAAGCAGAATCATAAAATCCACAACCCAATTGTTGTGTAAATATAATATTCAAAATCGTAGTTTTTAAAATTGTTGTTTTACCAGCTTTGTTTGGTGCGGATATAATCATATTTTTATCGAATTTGCATGAATTCTTGATAGGACTTTCATTCATGATTGCCGGATAGTATTGTTCTTTGAATTCACAACATGATTTATTTGATAGTTTGCCATATGATATGAGGCCAGATTTCAAGTTTTTACTAACACCCATCATATTATTGATATATCCTTCAAACCCCATAGAATATCGTAGACCTTCTTCGTATTCTTGAACAGAATGTAATCTATAAAAGCAACGTAACAAACTACCGAATTCGCCGAATTTTGTAATAGAATGACTGAATGGATTTACTATAGAAAGTTCATTGTATAGATTTACTAAAAATCCACGATGTTTTTCTATATCAATACAAAAACCATTATAAGACATGTGACCACGAGCAACAATCAAAAAATTATCCATATTTTTGATAGAATACTCCACATATTGGCGCATTTCAATTAGTGTTTTATTTATTTTCATCGTATTGAAATAAAATCGTTTACACTGATTGATATTTTGATAAATTTGCAACAAATACAACCCAAAAGTAACCATCAAATAAACTACTTTGTCCCAACTGATTGAATTCATACTTGACAAAGCTTTTCCGATAAAATGATTTTTTGCAATAGCTGTTAATAATTCAAAATATACTTCAAAACTAATCGGTATCCCTTGTATTTTCAATAAAATAAATGGACAAATAAGGAAAAAAATAGGAATGATGAGGCTTATCAAAGGCGACGTAATATTGATAAATGAGAGAGCTTGTAAGAATGCGGTAGAATCATTCAAATATTTCAACATGTTCCAATCCATGTATCCATATTTATCAAGAAACATATCATCTTTTTTAAGGTCGTTCCAAATAGCAGTTATATTGCTACAATCGACAATATATTCAGAGGTATTATAGTTCTCCATTTTTTTCAAGATTTCTTTTGTATCATTCAAATAAGCAACATTGGTAGTATATTCTTGTTTCCATTTATGAATCATCTCCTTTGCAAATTGATTTGTAGGACAAAATAAATAATCATACATCGGTTTTGTTGTTCCAAAACTAGCATCGATATTTTTTGCTAATTCTAAATCGTCGGCAACGATTGTTGATAATGTGAAAACATCGGATTTTTCTAAATAATTGATTGGTAATCGAAAATTAGTATGTATGATTTCGCTGTCAATAATATGTTCATGTATGATTTTTGGATTGACATCAGCGGATTTTTCGATATTGTTATCATGTATATCTTTTCGAATAATTTCAATTGATAAGTTTTTCATCAAATTTGTATTATTGATTTTATCTATTTCGCTATGAACATTTTGTTTTAATATACTGATAAAATCAATCATTTTATAATATTTAAACAATAAATATAAATATTATAAACGCAGCCTACATTTTGAAGTCATTCGGCAATTCACCAATAGAAATTTTGTAATGTTCTTCTATGTTTCTCATATATCCTATATCACGTTTTGTAACAAAATTAATACCTAGGCCCTTTCTTCCCCAACGACCACTACGACCAATTCTATGCAAATAAGTATGAACACAATTGGTAATGTCAAAATTGATAACGACTGCTACTTGCTGAACATCAATGCCGCGAGCAGTAATATTTGAAGAAATCAATACTCTATAACCACCATTACGGAAATTACGAAATGTATTATCACGTTCCATTTTATCCATAGAACTATGAATAGCACAAACTGAATATCCTTCTTCATTCATAGCTCGATGTAAATCAACAACCCTTTTTACACTATTACAATAAATAATACATTGACTTACACTAATCATAGTAAAAAGCTGTTTTAACATTTCGAATTTATAAAAATCATTCTGAATAGCGACAAAATATTGCTGAATTCCATCTAAATTCAAATCTTCTTTTTTCATAGTAATTTTTACGGGATTCCGCATAAATTTATTAGAAAGTGTCAATATTTCATCGGGCATAGTTGCACTAAAAATCGCAACTTGTATATTTTCATTAAAATGTTGGAAAATATTATAGACTTGGTCTTTGAATGTGCCCGACAGCATTTCGTCTGCTTCGTCTAAGACGAATATTTTTATAGTATTTGCATTGATATTTCTTCTACGAATCATATCAAAAATTCTTCCAGCACAACCAACAATTATATGAGGAGGATTTTCGTACATATCTGTTATATCTTGTTGCACAGAAGTTCCACCTACTAATGTTTTTATAACTAATCCTTCCATCGAGTTACCGAGTGAAGTAATAACATTGGTAATTTGTTTTGCTAATTCATGGGTTGGTGCAATTATAAGTCCTTGCAATTCTTTTTTTGTAACATCGATTCGGTGTAATGTGCTTATTGAAAATGCACCTGTTTTTCCAGTACCGGATTGTGCCTGTGCAATCGTATCACGACCATTTATAATAGGTAAAATAGCTTTTTTTTGAATTTCGCTAGGATTTTCAAAACCATACGTATAAATACCTCTTAATAAATCAGTTTTTAAATTAAAATCATCCCATGTATTGATAGTTTTTGTTTCAATATTTGTTTCAATATTTTCATCCAAAGTATCACTCATGATTACTTAAATAAAAAGATTTGTTTTTATACCTATTTTATTATTATATCTCTATCAATATATTATTGATACCACAACAAAAATATATTATAATAATAAAAAACATATAAATAATTACCATCTATACTATTAGAATGGAAATAACCAATTACAATTTAGAAAATTATAAAAATATTATATTTTCAGGTTATGAATATAAATTACCAGATAATATTATAACTTTGATAAATAATTTATCTAATGAATTGGGTATAACATTTAAAGACACTACTAAAACAGAAAATAATCAAACCGAATACAAATCCGAACATACTAGGAAATATTCTAATAAACGTAGTAATTTTGGCATTAACAAACGACCCAAACCTGCATTAGACGAAGAACAATGGGAAAAAATGAAAGCATTCAAAAGTACACTAATAGAAAAAAAAGAAGGTATAGAAAAATTAATCAATGACATTCGCGTTTGTTTGAATAAAATTTCCAATAAAAACTATGAATCACAGCGTGATGTAATAATGCAATATATAACAGAAATTATGGACAAAAAAAAATCAGAAATAGAAGACATTATAGATATACAAGAAAATAGCATTGACATGGAAATATCAAAAATAACAAAGGCAATTTTTGAAATAGCTAGTTCTAATAAATTTTATTCAGAATTATATGCGGTTTTGTACAAGGACCTAATAAATTCTTTCAATTGTTTTCAAGATAATATTGAACCATTTATCAATGAATATATGGAGAACATTCAAAAAATTCATTATGTAGACCCAAAGGTGGATTATGATAAATACTGTGATTTCAACAAAGAAAATGATAAGAGAAAGGCGATGAGTGCTTTTATTGTGAATTTATCAAAAAATGAGATTATTAACAAAAAGATAGTAATTGATACTATAATTCATTTAGAAGGTTTGGTTTTTAATTATTCTGATATGGATGAAAAAACAAATGAAATTGAAGAAATAACTGAAAATTTATTTATTTTGATTACTAAATCATTCTCGGAAATGAAGGACCAGGAAAACTGGGGAACCGTAGTTGATAATATAAAAAAAATGGCACAAATGAAAACAAAAGAGTATAAAAGTTTATCCAGTCGTGCATTGTTTAAATTTATGGATATTTTGGATTTTATAAAAAAACAAGGTTTGTAAATAGGGAAACCAATATTATTTCTATAATCAATCAATATAGAAATAATAAAATAAATGAATATATATACAAATACAATAACAAATGGTAAAATCAATTATTGACTCCAAAAATATAAATTATAATGAATCAAAAGATATAGATAATGATGACCTTTATCATGCGTCAACAAGATATAATTATATGTTGTTTAAAAACAAAATAGAAATAGTATTAGGAAAAGTTCGTTATACATATTCAAAATACAACGTATTATTTTATCCTATTTATTTAGTATTCGATGATGAAATAGATAGTAAAATAGGTGTTTTTGAAATAGAATCGAATAATGCTATCAATGCGATGGATGACGATGGTGATGTAGACTTAAAAAAGGGAAATATAATTACTTTTATTAGTGAAGAATATTTGAAAAAAACAATTGTAAATTACGAAAAAGAAAAGGAATTTCAAGAGGGTCGCCAAGGTGATATTGAAAATATCGAAAAAGGTAGAATAGATACCGAAACCATGGTCGAGGACGACAATGTCGACAACAACAAAAAATCACCAAAAATAAACGATGTATTATCTTTGGATATACCCGATAACATCAATAAAAATATAAAGGCGGATGAAACTCTAAAAAATGGATTATTTGAAGAAGATAAAACGATTGTGCCACCACCCATGCTTTTACAAGAAACGAAAACAGATAGTGAAAAATACAAAAGCGAATACATGGAAAATCCAAATAATACTTGGATAGAACAATTTACAAATAATAATAACTACAAAATCATAGATAATGAAGGTGGTGGAGATTGTTTTTTCGCCGTCATAAGAGATGGATTTAGACAAATTGGAAAAAATATATCTGTCGAAAAAATCCGCGCATTATTATCAAAAAATGCATCTGAAGATATTTATTCGCTTTATAGAACCATGTATCTAACACATTTTGAAGAATTACAAAATATAGAAAATGAATTGGCATCAATCAAAAAAACAGGTAGTTTACTAAAGAAGCGCATTAATAATGCTCAAACAACGGATATTCATAAGAAATTAGTAGATGAAGCAAAAGAACTTTTAGTAAGACGTGATGAACTAACGGCAAATAAGGATATAACGAAAGATACCATGAAAGACTTTGAATATATGAAAAATATAGATACCTTTGAAAAATTTAAAGAATTCATATTAACACGTGATTACTGGGCAGATGATTGGTCAATCTCAATTTTGGAACACATTTTGAATATAAAAATGATTATATTATCAGAAGAAAATTTCGACGAAGGTGATTTGGATTCCGTAATGCGATGTGAAATTTATAATAATACACATATGAAAGAGGGCGAAAAATTCAATCCTGATTATTATATTATAACTAGTTATACAGGCAACCATTATAAATTGATTTCTTATAAAAAGAAGAATATATTCAAATTCAAAGAAATACCATATGATATTAAGACATTGATAATAAATAAATGTATGGAACGTAATTCAGGCGTATATTATTTAATACAAGATTTCTGTAATTTGAAAACAGAATTAGGGTTACCAAGTGATTGTGGAACACCCATTGTAAACGATGATGAGTTTTTAAACCGAGATTTATATGATAAAGATATTGTTTTTCGATTTTATTCAAATTCAAATAAAAAACCATTGGCTGGTAAGGGTTCTGGCGAAACCATTACTGAATCAAAAATTAATGATTTTTCTATACTCAATAATAAAAAAAACAAATCCATGTTAGATTGGCGTAAGAAATTGGATGATACATGGCCGGTAGTAATATCAGTGGATAATCATAAATGGAGCACCGTCAAACATTATTGTTTAGGTTCTCAATTCAAGAATGGATTTCCAGATTTTTATTTAGAATTTTCACTCGATAGTGGTAGTAAAATATCCAAAGACTTGGATTTAGCTATGATAGCAGGTAGTGATAGTGGTAAATTAGATAGTAAAATATTAAGAAAACCCGAAATAAAATTTGACGCCGACTACAAAATTCATGCAGACGAATATCGTAAAAAGGCATTGATTGCGAAATTCAGTCAGAATTTGGATTTGAAAAAGATATTATTAGGAACTGTTCCTGCTAGACTTGACCATTTCAATAGGAGAAATGAATCAGGTGTCGATGAACTTTTGATGAATGTTAGAAAGGAATTATCATAGGGCCGAGAACGCGTTTTCATAGAATTGTTATAAAAAATTGAATACATTTTATAACAATAATTTTATGGTATCTATTTGTTCTCCGTAAGCTATTTAAATATTTCTAATAAACTTTTATAAATCAATCAATATAAACTATAACACCAATCCAAACCATACAAAATGAATTCATCAGATACAATTCCTTCAATGCAATTCAACAAAAGTCTTCGTATTGTATCGCTGCCTTTTGGATATTATACAGAAGACGACGTGCGTAACCTTATCGAAAACGTCTTACAAATCGGTAAAACAACTTTTGTCAAAGTTCAACAAAGACGTTACAATAATGCATTTTACTATTCAGCATTCATCGATTTTGAATGTTGGTATGACTCAGAAATCGCAAATAATTTACAGTGTCATATCGAAGACAATCTAGTATTGGATATTGAGAACGGTGAAACAATGAGTACTAGGAGTTTCAATCTAAGTCTACCTGAGTTCAACTTCTGTTGGACAAATGGCCAACCAATGAAACATATTTCTTTCAAACTTATTGAACGCGTCGATATGGAAAACCAAACTAAGTATCCTGAAACCAATGTTGAAAAACCTCTTTCTGAATCTGAGTGGAAAAGTCTTTATATCCCGGTCATTCCAGATGAACTAGTTGCAGTCAATGGAACTGTTACGTCTCTTGTAACTAAAGACAAAATTACTGATATTATTCAAAACCAATTACGTATTGGTGAAGTAGACCGCATCGACTATGTTACAAGTGAACCAACCGATGACAAAGAACCAGTCAAATCTGCTTATGTACATTTCAATAAATGGTATGATAATGCCGAAGTAGAAAACCTTCGCAATGAACTCAATACCAAAGGTAGTAAGCGTTACTATTCTTTCGGTGTTCGTCCACACCAATATTCTTTCAAATCATACGATGACCAAAAAGAAATGTATGTAAATCGTTATTTGGTTTTCAAAATCAATCATAAGCCAATACCAGAAGCCCCTGAAGGATTGAATATTCATCAATTAGCTGCTGCAAATGATTTCTTGAACAATTTAGTAAAAGAAAAAGATGAACAAATTGCGGCTATGGCAAAGGAAATCGCCGAGCTCACTGAAAAGTTATTGGCACTATCAAAACCTAGCGATTCAGTTGCAACCGAAACCGACGAAGTAGTACAAAACTAAAACTATAAATAAAAACCTATAATAAAACTGTAAAAACTATAAAATTCTAAAAATAAAAAAATGGGGGTTATCCCTATTTTTTTATTGCATCTCAAAAACGGTCATTCTAAGAGTTTCCATGATATCGCGCTTCGAAGTTGATTTGTTTTTGAAAAAATGTTTTTCTATTGTATCAATATTATATAAAAATTCAACATTTTTGTAATGTTCTCGAACAAACCTACAATATTCTTTTAAATTATTAGGCTTTTCACCTTTATCAAAATTCAATGACCAATGATTATGAAGAGCACACCATTCTATATATTCGTCCACATAAAACATCATAATAGACTTCAAAATAAAATATGAAAATATCGGCGTGCTTTCTTTGTATTTATACATTCTAGCGTGAACAGCGTTTGGTGTTTTTTCATATAAATCTCTATAAGTCATACCAAAGAAATGGAGAACTTTTACACATTGGAACATGGAGAACTCTCTTTCTATATTCAATAATTCCGATGTTTTTGTAATCAAGTTCTCGATTTTTTTATTTTTACTTGAAACAAAACTAACAAACATAACATTGATAATTTCGGCCCACATCTCACAATAGGTTTCAAAATATTTTTCTTCTGTTTTTATTGGAAATATGCTATAAATACATTGGTTGATTGTTTTGTTCTCTATTCCAGAAAAATCCAATCCTAGATTATGAAAGGTTTCATGTATTAGCACCTTAAACCATTCTTCATCTCTGAATATATGTATTTCAGAAGTAGAACTGCAAGTAGTAGTAAACCCAGTATTCGCATTTTCTTGGTTTATTTGTTTTGATTGTGATGGTAAATTCTTTTTTAGTGTTGTCAAATAGATAAAAATATTTAGATTTCGAGAACATTCTTTCGATGAGTATTTTGTAGCAACAAATAACCATATAAATATCCTTTTTACTTTTTCGTGGCATTGATTTGCCGAAATTTTGTCGGTTCTCGGCATAATCATAGTCACTTGTATGTTTCTATTATTCAAAACAAAATTATAAATACAACCGTATTTTGGCATTCGTTCGATTTCATTACGTGCTATTTCAGGTGAATACTCATAATCAAACCCTTTTGGTATTTTGTCGTTTTTGTTTTCTTCAAAATCAATCCAGTTATCTTGAATGTCGGTTTTATCAAAGACCTTTTCACCTTGTATTATGTCTTCAAAGATATTTGATAACATTTTTTTTGAAGTATCCGAGAACTTTATATTTGGGCATTTTATAGATGGTGAAATGTATGTTTTTATAAATTCAATAAGTTGTTTTGAAATCGGTTTTAACATCTGTATTTATAGTAACAACATATAATAAATGATTGATACTAAATATTCAAAAAATTGAATCTTTGTGTTAGTTTATATTTTTATACATAAACTAAAATTCAAAAACCATAAAATATATGGGAATAAAAAATTTAAACCGATTTTTACGTGAAAACTGCACAAACAATTCCATAACCAAGGTTCATTTAAAACAATTTGCAAACAAAAAAATTGTCATTGACATAAGTATTTATTTATATCGATTTTTAAGTGATGGTGCGCTTATAGAAAAAATGACTTATTTGATTTCTATTTTCAAAAAATACAAGATAACACCGATTTTCATTTTCGATGGAAAACCTCCACCTGAAAAGAAGCAATTATTAATACAACGAATCATAGAAAAAAAAGAAGCTGAAGACAAATATAATGATATTCAATCCAACATCGAAAACGCTAGTTTGGATGAAAAACGGGCACTCTTGATAGAAATGGATAAATTGAAACGCCAATTTATACGCGTAACAGAGGAGGATATCCGTAAAACCAAGGAATTATTGGATTCGTATCAAATAAAGTATTATTTATCATCTGGAGAAGCAGACGAATTATGTGCTTATTTTACAAAAACTAAAATGGCATGGGGGTGTTTGAGTGACGATATGGACATGTTTTTGTATGGATGTCCATATGTTTTACGAAATATCAGTCTAGTTAATCATACGGTATTATTTTATAATACTCGTAAAATGCTCAATGAACTTCAATTGACAGAGCAGCAATTTTGTGAAATAATGGTGTTATCTGGTACAGATTATAATATGTATTCTGATACATCATTGACAGAAACTATAAGATGGTTTTACGAATATCGGAAGTATTGTTCTCGAAATAAAACAGAAATCCAAATCATGGGTTTTTATGAATGGCTCTACAAAAATACGAGATACATAAAAGATTATGAAAATTTATTAAAAGTATATCAAATGTTTCAAATAACAAATAATAATTATTTGAAACAATGGGAAAATATAGCAATCGATAAAAATAATGATGTCAATCAATCTACCACCGTATAAACCAGGTCAAAATATTAGCATTACCAAATATGTTTAGTGTTATTATATAGATGACATGGAGAATGATAATGTTTTGTTTGATAGAATAGTTGTTGATAATAATTCTGATGTAAAACTTATAAAAAGTATAGAAAAAATATTATTATTGAATCAATTGAAAGAAACCTATGCAAATAAGTTGACAAAGTATAGTATTATAATAATAAAACGTATTATGCGAACAAATCCTGAATTTTTTTTATCTATCGAAGAAATTGTACAGAGAAGCATCAAAACCGATAGAATAGATAGTGGTGATATTCATATAATTATTTCAATAATAACAGAGTTTTATAATATATTGGTTGTTATGAACAAAGTGTTATCTGATTCAAATGTCGATACACAAAAAAATGCGAATTTGACATGTGTTATGACCGGATTTATATTGAAGTTTTTTTTTAGAATATGTATTCAAGAAAATCTTATAATAAACAATAAAAATAATGACAAAATACTAATAAAAAATTTCAATAATATAATAAGCGAATGTATTAAATTATTAGAATTGAAAGAACAAAAAATAATAAGGTTGATTGGCGAGAACGACGATGACGAAGGCGATAATAGTGAATATGATGTACCGGTAGTCGATAGTAAATGCTGTTGTTTTTTTTAGATATATACAGACCCCTTTAGATTTATATAAACTCCATTATATATAAAAATATGCAGTCGATTATATAAATATATTTATTTAGTTGTTACCATTTATCGTAACAACATAGTAATAATAATTTTATAAAAAAACAACTTAAAGCTATATCTTGATATATCAATATACAACAAGGATAATATGAACTGCCAAACCATGTTACAATTAAAACAAGAATACGAATCAAATCCTATCAATCTTGAAAACGAATCACCAGAAAGACTTGCAGTTCGTGAATTTGTCCAAAATCAAACTACACATACATATGGTATGCCAATAGCTGAATACATTTTGAATGCAATAGTAAATGGATTTTTTTTATTTAATTTACGTAAAGATAAAAATATGGTTAAAAGTAAAGATGAATTGTTAAAATATATTGCAGATGAAAATGTTTCACTTGAAGAAAGATTGTATTTTCGGGATATTTTTCTCTATAACCAAAGACCAAGATTTTTGTCTTTTGATGAACACGAATATATCAGGGCATGCGGTACCCTTGATGGTTTTTTTGAAATACGTGACGAAGAATCTGATTATGAATCTGATGAAGAAGACTATAAACCAATGAACCCGCGACCTGCAGACACTCAGGTTTTTGAATTCACACGCTCATTTACTAGTTCACGCTCACCGCCTACCACTGAAAGACGACCTTCCGGATTCGTAGTCCCATCCCTTTTAAGTGATGAACTTGCCACATTTTTAGGTAAACCCGTTGGAACTATGATGGCACGCACTGAGGTAAGTAAGGAAATCAATACATATATCAGAGTCCATGGTCTTCAATCTGTCCAGAATGGTCGTGTAATTAATCCTGATGCAAAGCTTCGTAAGCTTCTTAGATTAAATCATGGAGACGAATTAACTTATTTTAATCTTCAAAAATATATGAAGCATCATTTCAGTAGAACTTAGGTTGATTTATAAACTAAGTCATTACAATGTTTCTCACATAAAATAAAAAAAATAAAAACGTACACAAGTCTATATATTTATATTTATAAAAATATAAATATATCAATACAATAAATACAAATGCCAAATTGGTGTATCAATAGTGCAACCATAAAATGCCCGTCCAAAGAAACATATGATAAACTTATAGGAGCTATAATAGAAAATAGATGGTTCAAAACATTCGCTCCATTAGGGTTAGACCCAGCCGAATACGAAGATGGCTGGGATTTCAAAACAGCATGTGAAATTTGGAATACAAAATGGGACGCTGCTGAAATAGAAATAACAAATAGAGACGATGTCGAATACATATTGGATGTTTCATTTGATACTGCTTGGTGTCCACCATTAGGTGTTTATGAAATAATGGGTAAAAACTTCGATATCGAAACAACAGCATATTATTATGAATTGGGATGTTGTTTTTTTGGAAGATACATCAAAAACAAAAACGAAAAAATAAATGAATCTTTCGAAATACCATCATCGCACAAAGAATTAGTAGAAATACGAAAGGTAATATGTAGTGATTTGGATGATTTTATGTCTCCGACATGGGAACAATTGGAGGAAGAATGGTTGGAAGAACAAGAACTAGAGCAACAAGAATAAAACAACAAATACATAGTATACAAAAATGCAAATCATACGATGTGTTTACAATCTGTAAATACAACCAATAATATATTTTATTATTTTATTAATAAAATATATTTATATAGGAAAACAAGACCATGGTGGAAACGACCAGCATTGAAATTGAAAATATATTCAATGAAAACAAACTAAACGATTTGAAACGATTTATGGTAAAACGCCAGCAATTAAATGATTGTAATATAAAATTACGTTATATACACTATATCGCGCATTATTCGTCTATTTTGGTTACTACAGTAGCAGTTAGTTATAATAATAATACAGACATACATCTAGTAAATATGATATGGATTGGAATATCATTGAATATAGTATCTAGTTTGATAAGTTCTTTCGAAAAAATGAATAAAACAATGTCTACTAAATTATTAAATGATATTTACAAAATAAAAACAGATACTTATATTGATGAAAGCGAATTTGTCGATTCTTTTCATGAAAATGGTAGTTCTTCTTCAAAGAGCAATAATAATAACCAAAAAGTGAATCCTGTATAAATATATTTATATAAGTGATGACATGTAGCATCCACGGTAATCTTCTATACCGGTATGTGTTAAAAATATACTAATATCAATCCATATAGAACCACCCATTTTTGTCCATCTATGACAAAATAACCAATCTTCAGAAAAGTAGTGACCTTCTTCTACGCCACAATCAAAGAGAGCATATGCAAATTCGTTTTCATGTGGTTTCAAAAACCCAACATCATCCACATACTTTGTAGACGGGAAAGCCATAGACATTTTTTCTATGACATTTCGTTGAATCATCATAAAACCGGTTGCAATATGCTTTACTTTTGTAAGATTTTTTTCAATTTTAAGTACAGTCGATAAATAATTAACATTATATTTTAATAAATTATATTGTATCATACTTTCATCTGAAATGACATTGTTTAATTGTGAATTATTTTTCTTTTCTATTAATTCTTTTATTATATTTGGGTTACTTGCTAGTTTTGACCAATTGTAATTTTTCAATGGATATATTCCACCTACTAAGTCTTTGTCTGAAATCAATAATTTTAAAATATCCAATGGGTCCCATGAAATATCATTGTCAATAAACATAATATGTGTCATTTTAGGGTCCGCCATTGCTCTAGCGACTAAATTATTACGCGCACGTGATACTAGACTATCATTGCGGCAAAATTCTATTTTTAAATCTATTTTGTATTCACGAAACGTGGCAATAGTATTCATCAAACATGTAACATAATTTACATAACATAAACTAGCAAAACATGGTGTTAATAAATAAACACATGGATTTTTTTCACTAACATATGTTCTTATTAAAGTATCTAAAGAAATATTAGAATTTTGTGGTGATTGAGAATGAGACATTTATAAAATATATTAATCAATATATTTTATATTGTTTTTATGGTTTTATTCTTTTTATGACGAGTTAATTTATTTTTTTTTGATTTGTATCTTCTTTTTCCTCCTTTTGAATTTATTCTGGCTTCTTTTGAATTATAAAACGTTGAAAAAATAGGTTTTTCTTTTATGGAAGGATAAAAAACTGGTTTTTCTGGTGGATTAAACCATACATTTTCCAATACTTCATCTAGTGATATTCTGTCCTGTGGAGGCATAATTCTCATTTGGTGAATTAAATATAATAAATTTTTAGTATCTTCTTGTTTTTGTGATTCATCTATATCATTATCGTAATAATTTCGTACATTTTTTTTATCAAAATATATTTTTAATAATGTACTACCAAAAGAATATATATCTGATTTTATATGAATTCTACCATGATTACGATAAGCAGGGTCTATATAAAAATCAGTTCCTAGAGAAAAGGAAGTATATAGATCTTCGTGTGGTATATATCTAGAAAATCCAAAATCAAATAATTTAGCCTCTTTGTCTAATCCTACTCCAATATTATCTAATTTTATATCTAAATGAACAAAATTATTATCGTTCATACATTTTAAACCCTGTAAAGCCTGTTTTATTAATTCTCTAAAATTGTATTTTTTTCTTTCTTCTTCAGGCATTTCAACTCGTAGAGTTATCAAATCTGGTATTAAAAGCTTTTCAAGAATTGCGTATACTCTGTATTTTCCAAAAACAGAGTGTTTCAAATAACCAAACTCATGAACTTTGCAAATATTTTTACAATTATTAGATATGTAATATTGTAAAAATAATCCAGATATTTCATCATCTAAACTATCATCAGTAATGTTATCATTCGTTATACGAATAACTTTATCGTTGTTATTTTCCAATTCATAAACTGTATTAAATCCTCCTTTACCTAGTTCTTTACCAACAATATAATTATTATTTTCACAGGTTAACATATATTTTTTTGTTTCTAATGTTGGATTCAGTTTTCCATTTTTTTGGAGTTTTTTGATTAAATTTTTATCATCACATTTTATCTTCTTATTGTATTTTGTTTCATTCAAAATAATTGTATTATTTCTTGAACTAAATACTGATGATAACATATTGTATTGTAACTTTTCGTATACATTATTATAATATTTTTTTGTAAATATTATAATAATTTTTTTCTCTTTTTGTCATAATGTTTCTTTTTAATTTTTATTTATGTTTATGTTTATGTTTCTTTTTATTGGTTTTGAATTATTAATTTAAGCAGTGGCAACTACTGCAGGTGCAGCCTTCATGAAGTGGTGCTTCATGTATCTTTGTAAGTTGAAATAAGTTAGCTCATCATCCTTACTTACCTTTAATAGGTTGGTAAGCTTCTCATCAGGGTGGATAACTCTGCCATTTTGCTTATCTTGAAGACTATGTGCTTGGATATAGGTGTTGATTTCCTTACTAACGTCAGTGCGGGCCATTTCAGTTCCGATGGTCTTGCCAAGGAATTGAGCTAGCTCATCACTGATACGTGTTGGCTTGACGAACCCTGATGGCTTTCTGTTGACATTTGAACGTCTCTTCTTTGATGAAGCCTTTTGTGCGTTCTTCATCTCACGAGAAACAATCTTCTCAAGAGTCTTGAAGTCGTTTTTTAAGGTGGAAAGAAAACCAACAGATTGTTGAAGCTTAGCATTGAACTCAGTAAGCTTAACGGCTACGGCTGTTGTGGCATCAACAGGAGCAGCGACCTCTGCAACAGGGGCAGGGGTTAATTCGTTGACGGGCTCGGAAGGAGCAGCGGCAGCAGGTGCCTTTGCCTTCTTAACCTTTGGCTTATCAGCGGCTGGGACGGCAGCTGCTGAAGCAACGACTGGGGCGGATTCAACTGGAGTAGTAGTAGACTTTTCGGTGGACTTGGATGCTCTAACCATTCTGGGCTATTATAAATTATTATACGACATCCTTTTTAAGTTAGTTTTTCGATAATATATATTTTGTAGATACATACACTCGATATATCATGGTACATATTTTGATTATAACAAAAAAATGAAAAATTCAGTGTAAAAATATTTAATTTGTGAACTTTATAATTTATTTTGTATAAATTATAAATTGTTTTATTATGCAAACGCAACAGATTCATATAACCATGGTAATGACGCTCTTGCATCAGACGAAACAAGTGTTAGTGCACTTAATGCATGAAATGTGCCCAATCTTCTATACTCTTCATTTATGCCAGTATATACCATATTTTCAAGTGTAGTCAAACATGCATTTTGAATTTGCGTAAAAGAAAAATTAGAAGTATCAATAGCATCAAAAGGGTGCATATTCGGACATATAAATGTTCTTACTTCACGTGATAAATTACTTCTGAAAAACCATATGTCATATAATAATCTATAGAATCTTAAATAATTACGAATATCTAAATTAGTAAACCATGCACTACTTGTATAATTGCCCAAACTATCTATTTCTGTAAATAAATGATTGATTCGTTCGTTTATTGGTTTTTCTCTTATTTGTATTAATCGTGTTTGTCTAATCATCATTTCAGGTGTCATTGGAACATAATTATAACTATCGCGACTCCTCATAGTATTTTGATTATGATGAACATTATTCATAGGATTATTTGGAGTATATGTACGATTATTTGAATTATTACGATGGTGATTAATAGCTGTATTAGAAATATGTGAAATCCTTTGATTTTCATCTTTGAAATGAGGATATATCAAAAAAGATAAATTATAGACAGTTTTTATCTCTTTTGTTTTGGTTTGGTCGATTTTTTCACGATTGTATGGGTTCTCGATTTTATTCTTTTTTTGTAGCATTTGAATAAGTGATGTAATATCAAACCCATATATGAAATTTTTGCTATCTTTGTAGCTATAAAAAACATCTTTGCTCATTTCATTCAATGGTTCCATTGTAACGAAATCGGTATCATTTGTACATAAACTAACATCTTTGAATGCGGGTCCTTTTAGTTTGATAAAATATCTTACTATCCAACCTCTAAAAAAGCGTTGTATTGTGATACTTTTTGTATGTTTTTTGAAATATGTTTCTAAACGTTCGATTAAGACCTCTTTTTTGCCTGATATCTTGAGATTGTATTTTTTTAATGCATCCTTTAATTCTGGTAATTTGTATTTTGTGAAATCTATTGAATTAGTTTTGAAATTATCGTAAGTAATATCGACATTAGCCGTTTCGATTTTGGGTTGTCTTGGTACCCTTGGAGCCTTGGGTTTTGTTGGTTTTGTGGTAATAGTATTTTCTATATTTTCTAATAATTTTGTGCGTTCTGTATTTATGTTTGAACAGATATCTTCCATATACATAATGCTATATATTTTTATAAAATATTTATAAAAAAATTTCTAAGTAGTTTTAGTATTTTTATAAATAGATTTTGCGTTTTGATAAAAACAGTAATATTATTATGTTTTTATTTTTCTTCTAATTCGTTTGAAATTACTATACATTTTGATTTATATGTTTTACTAATATCACTAAGACATTCATTCGCATAATCAATAATAGGTCCAACTTCTTTTAATATTTTATCTTCCCATTTTCCAGGTAGACATTTTTCTAGGTGGTCAACAAATCGAACGATAATATCAGTTACTGTTGTTTTCAAAACATCAAGAATATTATGTATCTCCCTGTATTTTTCACACTTTTTTTCATTTCGTTGAAGTACCGTTTTGAAATCATCTTCTGTTATAAATTTACGCATATATTTGATTCGTAAATCTTCATTTCTGCGTTCACGATTTTGAATCGCATACCTATGCATTATAACATGTTCCATATGAATAGCATTACGAACCAACTTCTCCATAGTACTTTCACATTTTTTTGAATTTGGATTATTTTTATGTCTACTTGTTAATAAATTACGTATTCTTGTAAATAATGTATGATTTAATTGATGTTGTTGACATGGATTATCCATTGGATTACGTGGTATATCATTTCCATTTCGACGAAGCCATTCAAAATAATGAGGGTTATGAATTGTATTTTCAATTCTCCCCGTACGCCAATTGAACCCAGTATGACACTGGGTACACCACATCTGATCGCAATTTTTTACTACAGTAAAATCTTCAAGAATGAATCTATTATTAGAACTTACTTGCCAACCGTAGTATTTTCCTCTTCCTATAGAGGAAACAATTATAGATGTTCTATTATAATCCTTATTAGATATGGTACCAAAACATTTTTTTCTTGGAAGAATAGTTGGTATTTCATACAAATATTCACCAGAAATATTAATTACATATTGATTCTTATAATCGCTAATTTCTCTATCAAATATTTTTACTTGTTTTCTTTCGCGAATACAATAATTTACAATAAAACCAAGAGATTTCGCTAAGTAAATAATCTGTTTACTTAATATTTCATTTGACTGTATTATAACAACCCGTTTTCCTTTTTCATTTTTAGGAACGTGACCATCTGTATCTATTATTCCCGCTAGTAATTTAAGTCGATTATTTCTACTATTCATAATAAAATCCACTGGAATATGTTTATTTCCTATCAAATTATATTGTTTCAATAATTTACTAAAAGGGTTCGTTTTGTCAATAATTTTTTCTTGTGAAGTATAAACAACCCCATCGACGGTTTCTCTTCCAAAAGATTGACCTCTTCTTCTAATTCTATATTTATAACGCCCTTCTTTTACTAATTCACCGTCATTGTATGAACACCAGTTATTAATATAATCTATTATTTCTTTATCATTTGATGCGATTACTGGTTGTGTATGCGTTCCGTCTCCTAGCCATAATCCAAGAAGATAAGGATCAATTGTAATATTTTTTTCTGCATAATCAACTCCTGAAGAACTTTTATAACCCAAAAGCTTTTTTTTAGAGGATTCATTTAAATTAATATATTCTTCAACTGTTAAATAAATAACTGAATCAATATTTAATGTGTTCAAATACAAATCTGCATCTGTTTTAGCTAAATTTTTATCATAATTTTCTGTAACTTTAAAGAGTTTACTTTTAAATAATTTTTTTTCAACATCAAACCAGATTACTTTCCAACTATTTATACTTGATGACCAATGTACAGATGCATCTCCTGTTAATTTCAAAGCCAATGTATGTTTACTATTCACATTATAAATAACACCATTATTTTGTTTTATTTCGTATAATTCGTCTTCTCCTGAAAACAATTTCTCTACTACTCTTTCTTTACCATCATCGCCAATTAATTTATCACCAACACATATATCCTGCGACATTTTACAAGAACCATCCCATAATAATATTACTGTATCTTTTGCAAAACACCCATCTATTTTAAAAATACCTGTTCTACAATTAGGACATGGTTTTGTATCATTTGATAATAAACGAGCAGTAGCAAGTATATCAGGGTTACAAACATGTTCAGAATCACGATTCATACCCTTTATTTCATGACATTCTGGACAAGACCATTTTTCACATAGTCCACATTTCCATTGGGTACTAAGATATCCACGACAGTCATTATCTGGACATGCGCGAATAAATTCGGACCGTTGTTGTTGTTCTCGATTATTGTATAATAATCTATATCTTTCATTTGTAAGATCCGCTATTTTGTTATTCAATAGTGATATTTGATTATATATTTCATTGATTTCCCTACCAATTTTTTCACCTTTTATTATTCTTTCTATTTGTGGTTGAGTAGCAGGCATCAATGAACGTTCGATATCAAATAGTATTTCTTCGCGCTTTTTTTTTAATTTTTTACTAATAAATACCGATGTAAATTCTTTCGCAATGAATTGACGTGTCCATTGACGATTACATGGAGGGTTCATACATTTACTTGTAGTTTCACCAAGTATATATGTTTCACAGCATGTACGACAAGCTGTAAATTCACAATACGGACAAGCCACTGATTTTCTTATAGTTTGATTCAACGTATTAACACAGATTCCGCATACATTTGACATATTTTTTGATATATTATTTAATAAATTATCTTTAATCAATTTTGTTTTATCAATAATAAAATAAATAATATTACGCAAACTATTGATAATTCATGAAGTTCCATCGGAGAACGCGTTTTCATAATATCAATCCAAAAACAAATCAATCAACACCATAAATGCTAATCCTATTTTTATAAATATAAAAAAATTGAATTAAAGAAATGACACTATATAGTTTATAACAAGTTCCAAGTTATAATGTCAAAGCCTTCAACTCCTATCGTTTTATCAGTCGGTGATTGGGTTCCTGCTCAAGTTCGTTATATGCAACCAAAGGTCAATGACCGTGGTGGCAAATCAATTAATCTTATCAGTACACAATCAAATCGTTCACTTCATATCACTACTCCTCTTATGATGACATGGGGCATTAGTGATTATATCGATGAAAAGACAGGTGAATCTGATGGAAAATATACACTATCACTCAATTTTCCAAATGATGATTACTCTACTGCAACAACCACACAATTCTTAAAAAAAATGAAGGATTTTGAAAATCAAATTATAGATGATGCTGTTAAAAATAGTGAAGCATGGTTTGGAGAAGAATTGTCGCGTGAAGTAACAAAGCATAATTTCTTCCCATTTTTGAAATACACAAAAGATAAAAATACAAAAAAATTCGACTATACTAAGCCACCATCAATTCGTGCCAAGGTTCCAAACTACAACAATCGTTGGGCTGTTGAAATTTATGATACAACTGGCAAGCTCATTTTCCCAAATGATAATGAAAATATGACTCCTATGGATTTCATCCCAAAGAAATCAAACGTCGCATGTATCATTCAATGTGGTGGTTTATGGTTTGGTGGAAAGGGTTGGGGTCTAACATGGAAGTTAATTCAATGTGTTGTTAAGCCACAAGAAGTCCAAAGTGTCTATGGTCGCTGCCATATTCAATTATCAAACGATGACCTTAAAGATATTGAGAAGGTTCCTGATGTAGTTGATGACGAAGAAGAACAAGAAACAGTAGCTGCTGCTCCTGCTCCAGTATCAACCGAAGTCGAAGATTCAGATGAAGAACCAGAATCTGAAGAGAGAGAGCCAGAGCCAGTGAAACCAGTTGTCAAAAAAGTTGTCAAAAAGGCAGTCGCAGAAGTTCAACCTGAACCAGTAGCAGATGTTGCTGTTGCAGCAGTAGAAGCAGAGCCAGCGAAAGCAGTTGTCAAAAAGGTAATCAAGAAGAAAGCCACATAAAGAGTTTACGATTCAAAAAGGTAAAAATAATTAGTAGATAGATTTTATATTTTTATAACATGTAAATTATAATCAAAGTTGTATTCAAATGAGAATATATTAATAAATATTCTCATTTTTTTATTGCGTAACTTTCGAATAGTGTAAAAAATTGAACACTTTTGTATGTATATATTTTTTACACAAAAACAAACAACAACATGACCCTCTCATTAGAAGTTTTACCTGATGCAGTCCAGCAAATTATTTTGTCTTATTTATTACTCGATATTCGCTTGAATATATTACATCAAAAATACCCAACAAAAATGCTTATACAAAAACTAACCGAATTACCGAAAAATATAAATACATTCGATAAACTATATAATCTAATATCGTTTTCAGAGCCAATTTTGACAGAATTATACAAACAAAATATGATAGATTTGTACTGGAAAGATATATTTTGCGAGTGTCTTATTCATTTTGAATACACTTTAAGATTGTTGAAAAACAAAAGTTACCATTATTATTATAACACACGAGTTGAACTGCAAACTGATATTATAAAAGGCATAGATATTGATTATTGTATTAACTATTTTATCAATATTATTGTTTATACTTTTGAAACTTATTCGAGAATGTACAAAAAAGACCTACCTGAATGGCATCGAACCAATGAAAAAATCATATTTAAAGTGTTGTTACATATTTTACGGTAACAAATGATAGTTATAATTCTATAAAAAATATCTTAATATATATAAAAATGAATATAAATTTGAGTTTAATTATAAAAATATTATTATTTATTATGAGCATAAAAATAAATCTTTTTTTTAAACCCATAAAAAGAAACCCTTTTTTTTTGAACAAAATCTATCTATCAAAAAAAGAGAATCAATATACCCATTTTATCGAAAACGCAAAAGATAAAAAAATAATATCTTTGTCACCAGGTGGATACAAGGGCTTCTATGTATTAGGAATTTGTAAATTCATAAAAGAGAACTATAATCTAGACAACTATATTTTTTCTGGTGCAAGCGCAGGTGCATGGAATTCACTAATGCTTTGTTTCAAACATGATATAAACGACATCATCAATTTGTTATTGGATGCTAATTTAGAAAAATCATCGTCGATTCATGAAATTGAAAAAACAATAAAAACTATTATAGTGAATAAGTACACAGTCGACGATTTCGAGATAAATCGAATGTATGTTGGTGTTACTATTATTGAAAATTATAAACCAAATACAACTATTTATAATAGTTTCGAGAACCTGGAAGATGCTGTCAACTCATGTATTGCAAGTTCTCATATACCTTTTGTAACCGGTGGCTTGATTAATTATTATAAAAATATTTTGACGTTTGATGGAGGTTTTAGTAAATATCCTTATTTGAATACATCGAAATCGGTATTACATATTCATCCAAATATGTGGAGCCATTTTTCAAACAATACTGGGAATTTCCATATTACAGATTATACTACGTTGTTCTCAAAAAGTAAATTCCCTTTTCGTGAAATGGTAGAAAATGGATATTTGGATTCTAAAAAAAATAAACACATATTAGATAAAGTTTTTGTAAATTGATAATAATACAAAATCAATGCTGTATATACAATAGTCGAAAAATATATAAAAATAATATTTATATATTTGTATATATCAATGATTCCAAAAGTCATAGTACAAACATCCAGAAAAGGTATTCCCGATTATGTTGTTGATATGATTCGCGAGAAGTCTCCAGGATGGGAATACAAACATTTTACCGACCAAGATGTTATTAATTTTTTCATTGAAAATCCATCAATAGAATTTCCAGACGTTATTCAAAAGTTTTGTAATTATTGTTATGGAGAACATCGTGCGGATTTGTTCAGATATTATTATTTATATATCAAAGGAGGCGTTTATATCGATTCCGATGCCATGATTGAAGATAATATTGAGAACATTGTAAAAGATTATGATTTTTTCTCTGTAAACTCCAGTTATTTACCAGGAAGTATTTTCCAAGGGTTTATTGGATGTGTTCCTGAAAATATCATTATTTATGAAGCTTTGAAAGATTTGTATAATATGAGCTATATGAGTCTTATTAATGATTTTCATATTTTATGTAAAAATATGCACGGTTTTGTTTCGTTACATAAGGATGATTGTAAAGTCAAATTATACGAAGAACAAACTATAAAAAACAATTGTTATAATATTGTGGATTCTGAGAACCAAGACAAAGTAGTATTAGTTCATTATAGTGAAACTAAAATAATACCTTCTCGATAACTTATTCGACAGTAACAACTTTTGCTAGATTTCTAGGATAATCTGGATTATTTCCTTTCAATAATGCCATATGATAACTTATTAATTGTATATAAATATTCACTAATAACCCTGAAAATGTTGTGTTGTTTTCTATGATAACATCATTTTTTTTATTGTCTATGATGTCGCTAAATCTTATTACAAACGCATTTCTAGCCATAACCTCCTGATAAGCATTTCTATTTTTATCACGGTGTTCTTCTGTAATATCTATAATCATAATTGGTAGATTTTCTTCTATTAGCGCAAATGTACCATGTTTCAACGACGATGTCGAATAACCTTCTGCATGTATATACGATATTTCTTTTAATTTTAGAGAACCTTCTTTTGCAATTGCTTCATCTCTACCTTTTCCTAATAAAAATATAGAACCTTTTTCTTTTAATATCGATGCTATATTTATACATAACTCTTCATTATCTAATACATTTTGTATTTGATAAGCGACATTTCGTAAGTCAGAAATTATTTTACGTCTTTTTTCTATGGATGTTCCGCGATTTTGTGAAAACCAAACAGCAATCATAGATAAAACTACACATTGATTCGTGAATGATTTGGTTGATGCAACTGCAACTTCTCTACCCGCATTCAAATATACACCACAATCTGTTTCGCGTGCTATTTGTGAATCAATTACATTCACTGCACCTATGGTGACTAAATCATAATCTTTCGCTATTTGAATACAGCGATGTAAATCTTTTGTTTCACCTGATTGTGATAATAATATCAATACAGTTTTTCCTTTTTTTGGAATATCCTTTATGTTGAATTCTGCACCATCATAACATACGACTGTATCGAAAATATCTAATGATTTAAAAATATCCATTGACCATAATCCAGCATTATAAGATGTTCCACAACCTAATATAATCAAATGGTCTGTATCTAATAATCTAGATTTACATGAATCTAAACCACCTAACTTTACAGATACATTGTTCTCAATTCTTCCTCCATTATTCAGTGCTCGATTCACTGAATCTGGTTGTTCTGTAATTTCTTTCAACATCCAATGTTTCTGATTTGATGGTAATGTTTCTATGTTTGTCTGTGATTTTTCATTTATTGTATATCTATGTATGTTTTTGTTGTATACTATGTCTTGACCATCTTTTGTAATCTCAATCAAATCGTGATTATCGAGAACAATGTATTTTTTTATATAATTACCAAAAGCAATATGTTCACTTGAAATCATTACAAATTCATCATCTAGACCCAACAAAAGTGGAGAACCATTACGGGTTATCCATATTTTGTTAGGAAAATCCTTGTTTATTATTACTAATGCCCATGTTCCTGATAATTCAGATACTGCTATTTTGATGGCATTCTCCATAGTTTCATTATTATCTAAATATTTACCTATTAAAACTGCTATAACTTCAGTATCTGTTTGAGAACGAAAAAAATACCCATCTTTTTTCAAGTTATTTTTCAATTCTTGGAAGTTCTCGATAATACCATTGTGAACTACCGAAATTCGACCATTGTTATCGTTATGAGGGTGAGCATTGGTATTTGTTTTACCGCCGTGTGTAGCCCATCTAGTGTGTCCAATCGCTATTGATGATTCGTATTTGTTTTTGTTAATATCTTCTTCTAATTGTACTAAAGAATCATTTGTATTTGTAGATGCGAATTTTGTTGTTACAAGTTCTTGACTATTGTTAATACAACTTATCCCCGCTGAATCATAACCACGATTTTGTAATAGTTTTAATCCAGAAATAATATATTCTATGAATGATTCACTGCCAAGATATGCTACTATTCCACACATTTCAATGTATTTTATATATAATTCCAAAATATTTTTGGGAATTATATCGCATTAGCATTCAGCAATTTTAATATATTTTGTAGGAGTTATAATTTTTTTCGTTGAAATCAAAATTTTATTAATTGAGTCAAGAGTTTTTGGTAGATTTAATTTACAATTATCTTTTACGCTCATGCTAATCATCATTTTTGGTATTATTTTTTTCAAAGTTTCTAATATATAATTACATAGTTTTTTGTATCTTTCTTTTGTACATACATATTTTATACCTTTGTTAGATTGGTCATAAATATATTGTAATAAATCATCAATATCTTCTTTTTCGTCACTCCAATCTTGATCTTCTTGAAACATATTTGACAATTTAATTAATTCATTTGTTTGTTCATTGAAAAAAAAATCTAAATTTTTTGGGTCTGCGCCATCGTATTTTTGAATATCTGGTAATTTGTATTCGTTACGTTTGTTAAGAGTTATGTGCATGAGATACACATTGTATTTTGAATTATTATGTTCAAATGTTGTATTCCCTATAGTTTTGCTTTTTAATCCACGCGGTAATAATACTTCTTGTTGATAACTCCATCTTTCAATATTGTTTTCTAAATCTAGATATGGAATGTTCGGGTCTACTACTAACACATTTATACAACAATCATTAGACAAAACTTCGTCGCCTCTGGTTTTCATATCAAATAATGCTTCTAACGATTTACTTGTAGATATGTATGATTTTTCTATAGTTTTTTTATTTTGGTTACCATAATATTTTTCTGTTCCTCTAAACAAAATTGTTTTATCAGTTGTTTTTGGACAATTAGTATTTGTAAATACACTATCAATTGAATTTATTTCTTTCAAAAACGAATCAACTAAATCTATAAATTCTTTTTTATCATTGTTATCATCGTCATCTTCTTCGTTATCATAATAATCGTCAGTGTTATTAAGTTTTATTTCGGACAATACATCATAACCTGTTCTATGGAAACTATTGATTTTTATTGAAGAATTTTGATATGAATTCAACGAATTTCTTTGTTCAGAAGAAAGTGACAATAAAAATTGTTCGTGTTTGTTTCTATCATATATTTTGAATTCACTCGCTTGTGTCAGTAAAGCATTTGATAAATTGTTTTTTATTGATTGAGTTAATGAAATAACATTCGATTTTTTATTTGGACTTTTTTTTGAAGAATTGTTTTTATGGGACGGCGATTTTAGTGTCCTTGGTCTTGGTATTCTTGGTTTTGATGATTTTATTTTGATAGTTTTATTTTTAGTTGACATTATTAGTATGGTATATATATACCAATATATATTTTTTTTCAATATACACAAATAATCAAGTATTTTCAAAAACTACTTAAAAAATATCTATATATCTATATATATATATATATATATATTACTTGATGTATCGTTTAGCAAAACTCGGCTCTAGAAATTACTCAACTGTATCTACAATTGGTTCAAATGCATTTGATATTTTCAAAAAATCATGTTACTATAAAGTTGACTTCAAAATCAACGAAGAACAACCTATTCAAGAAGCAGTAACTCGTTTTAGTGCAATGAATATCAGTTCATTGGCAGTTGTTGATAAAAATAATAATTTGGTAGGTGTTTTATCCAAGCGCGATTATATCAATAAAGTCGCTGCATTAGATAAATTAAATGAAAACCTAAACGTAAGGGATATTTGTACATATGGAACTAATATTATTGTAGCAAAGAAGACGGATTCTCTTGAGACATGTATGAACAAAATGCTTTTCAAGAATATTCATCATTTGTTGATTACTGATGATAAGAACAAGGAATTTATTGGTATGATTTCAATGAAGGATATTATCCAAGATATCATGAAGGATAAACAAGAAACAATCACAAGACTAACCGATTTCAATATTGGAAGAGGCGCTTTTTTTGGCAGTGAATAATTTTTATACGTTTTCGATGAAAAAAACCATAAAAACCATAAAAAATTGAATAGATTTTGATATTATAAAAAATATGATATCAAAAACAAAATGACAAGTCTTATGAATCGTGCCACCGAATTTGTTGTTCAGAGATTGATTCCATTAGTGGAAATCCGGAATTTTAATGAACATTATTATTTGAAAATTCAAGAGAATTGGGTTTATTTTAACCCTTTGAATAAAACAAAATATGAAGATGCTTATGAAAAAATATCATACCACTTGACTGGGTTTTTTAAAAAAATATTGAATGATTTGAATCATTTGAACCAAGAAGAAGAAAATGTATATTCTGAAATTAAAGAGGTAATAGAAAAATATTTTAGTGTTTCAGAGAAATACAATGGGAATTATACAATTAATAATTTTGATGTATATGAACGTAAATACTATAATCCTGAAATGTTAACACAATTTATTGACAAAATACTAAAAAAACTATTCAAATATGTAAAAATGAATATTCCAAATACAGCATTTGATGATGAAAATTTAATTTTACCATTAGAATTGACAAATTTAATTTATAGTTTTATTCCAAACGATACTAACATGGACTTTGTAAATAATATAAAAAAAAATATAATGTTACCAAAAAACGAAGTTATTGCAGAATTAATAAAATTCATTCCACATATTGAATCAAGTCCGAAAATTATTGAAATATATCATAAATATCTTGATTTATATATTACTAGCAATCTTATTATAAATATTTTAAGAGATAAATTTCGTAATGAATTTCATGATAAAAAATCTTTCCCAGATTTGCTCCCTATAGTTAAAAGTGATATAAAAATTATAAAAAAATATATTTATTTGAATAATAGCATTGATGAGTTAACAACCTTTATCAATTATTCTATTGAACAATTATTGTATAGCGAAATTAAAGAAATTCGCGAAATTAAAGTATTTGAAAATTACGAAAATTTTAAAATAAAATTCAATAATAGAGAACCTTTACATAACATTTCAGAAATTGAAATAATTAGTAAAATATTCAATTATGGATATGACTATAAATTTTATAAAAAAAATTATAAACTTCCTGA
>Ga0114975_10000372_pt1 | contig 33700 bp, 34 predicted proteins | sample S_130626_EF_Meta_FD_87031 | JGI IMG/M metagenome (GOLD analysis project Ga0114975, IMG submission 87031) | Freshwater microbial communities from Lake Simoncouche, Canada to study carbon cycling - S_130626_EF_MetaG | ecosystem: Environmental > Aquatic > Freshwater > Lake | place: Lake...
CCCTTTTCGTAATAGTATTCGGGTTTAAAGAGACGACATACATACTTCTCACGTTCCTTTATCGCATCGCGGAATTGACTGAACTTGTAGATATAATTAAATACATCTTTCATCGTATAGTTATCAATTTGCGATGCGTTATAACCGACGTATAACTTAAATTCAGCATAACTTACTGTATCAATCGTAATTGTCCCAGAACGTTTCACTAAGAAATCAATACTATTCTGCTCGGGCGGTTTCCATTTTAATACTTTGTCCCATCCCAGTTTTTCTGTGAGTGGCTCCGGCTTATTCGCATAATTTGAGAAGACGGCGAGTTTCGCAGGTGTGAAAATAAGACCATCTATTTCATATGGATAGATCATTGTATTCGTTAGTATATTTTTACAGTCTCCTAAAATATCTTTTGAATACAGATGTTCCTTTACAATGTAATCAATCGCAAACTCATTCTTACCCTTGTTTTTCAGAATTTTATCAGTCTTCAATAAATAACTATAACGACTTTCACCATCCCCATCCGCAATTAAAGGATGCTGAGTGATCTTCTTTCCGTTATAATAATACATATCAAATGAGGCGTAAAGACCGACTGCTGAGTTATCCTTGCGTTTATTACACACTATATATTCACCATCTATTAGTGAATTATATAATTCGCTCGTGCTTTTTAGACCAGTGTCTATCACTTGATGCGAGTTATTAATCAAATACACGCCACCTACGCTATTGATATACATTAAAAGACGTTCACCATCCGCTTTTTCAGTCACCGTATATTCTGTCAATACGCTTGTAATCCCGTATCCATGTTCATAATCGCTCGGGTTGAGCATATTCGCACGTTCCAGAGTGAAAGGTTTAGGGGTTAAAAGTGGAGGTTTCTTATCATCGTATCGCCTCGTGAAGATGTCGTTTTTTACAAGCAGACCGTAGTCTTTTATCACGTCTGCTTGCTGATGCTTAGAGATGATAAATGTATTTAAATGTAGCGCCTGTTCCATTTTAACAATTGCAGGAATTATATTATCTTTATCTGTATTTGTTATATCTATGTAAAACTCGTATTGTTGAGATTTATTGATGATATTAGCTTTATTCAATGCTAAATGGTAGTCCTTCTCGTCTGCTTCGTAATAGTCGCGGTCATGCGATTTACAAATATTCACAATGTATTTGATATTCGTAACACTGTCAGTATATGAAATACATTTATTTATTTTAAAGTATTTGCGCATATTAGCCCAGTTCGCGACAGGAGTCGTTTCGGTCTTCCGCGAGTTTAAAAACGTAAGCGTTGAATTGAAAAGCGTATTCACGACGTTTTTAGAGACAGGATTGTGAGTATACCACGTAATGTTTGCGTCGTCGCTTTTATATGTATTGTGATTACAATAATATAATATTTTCTTAGGAGTCTTTATCACAAGTAAATAATCGTTTGCGTATGCGTGTAATGTCTGTGGTTCCGTTTCCTCTACATATCCCTCGTTTTTCATTATATTTACAAAGTTATAATAGTTATCCTCTGACCATATCTCGGTATTCTCAACTTTAATCACATTCTCCTCGCCATTCTTGGTGATCGCGCCGATTATCGTGAAAATAGGATCGTCTTTTGATATTTCCATTTTAAATATTATGTATTATCTAATAAATATAGATATTATAGATTTATATATCAGTTTTTTATATAAATAAAAAAAATGATATATTCATATAGATTACCATCCATTTATTAAAATAGAATGTCAAAACTGTTTATGCCCATCAAATTTAATACAACCATTATATTAACACCGAATGAATTGAATAAACATTTTGAGAACAGCATTCTTACGAAGATCAAGGCTACGCTAGAGAACAGTTGTAGTAAGCACGGATATATTAAAAAGGATAGTATAAAAATCATTAAGCGGTCGCCTGGATATATAAAAGAGGCACATTTTAACGGTAATATAGCCTACGATTTAAATTGTATTGCGGAGATCTGTAATCCAGCGCAAGATTCTATGGTGAAATGTATTGTAAAAGCGAAGAATAATCTCGGGTTGCTCGCAATCGGCATATACGAGAATATGGCGATTTTGGAAGTTATCATACCGAAGATAACCACAGGAATTCTTTCAGACGTTAATATTGAAAATATCAATATAGGCGACGAGATTAATGTTATTGTATGTGGCAAAAAATTCACTTTGTATGACAAGATGATCTCTATTATTGGGCGAATTATCAAAGATAAGGTAGATGACGACATTAGCGTAATTGAAGAAGACGAAGACGACAGTCCGTCGATTGAAGACGAAGACGAAGATATATTGGCGTACGAAGATGACGTGTTGAATGACGATGGAGATGTATATGAAGAGGAAGAAGAAGATGACGTAGATAATGTAAGGAAAATTATTATTGAAGAGAGCGATAAAATCAAGGGAGGAGAATTTAGTATGTTTGAAAACGATGATGAAGAGGATGAGGAAGAAGAGGAAGAGTTGGACGAGTTGGATTTGGAAGATGACGATATAGACGATGATGTAGATGACGGAGATGTTGACGAGTTGGATGAATATGAAGAATAGAATAATAAGAATTCGAATTTACTATATAAAAATAAAAACTACTATTATTTAATAATGAATAAAATAGATCTATGCAAAGCGATACAACAGAATGTTTCTAAATTGACGGAAAGCGAAAATTTAGAATTATTCAAAATAATATTGGATACGAAGGCGAACTATACAAAGAACAACAATGGTATTTTTTTAAATTTAAATTGGATTGAGGAGGAGTTGCTTGTAAAAATAAATAATTATATAATTTTTTGTATTAAATCCCAGAATGAAATATCAAAATACGAGCTTATGAAAACAATGTTAAATGATAGCATTAATACAAAGGATTCTGCTCTAGACGAAGATTCTGTGATTACAGCGGACGCAAGTAATATGGATGTATCAACTTCGTATATTACAGCAAGTAATGTAGCGAATATAGACGCTTCTATACCAGTTATAGCACCGAAACAAAAGTTCTCGTCGAGTATGAAATTTTATTTATTAAAAAAGAAGTTTATGAAACAGAATACGAGTTATGTTACTTGTCTAGACAACGATCTAACATACGAAGATTATTTAATTACATAAAAAAATGACATGCAATACTATTATTACTGAATAATACGATACGATTACGAAATGATAGAGATTCTTTATAATAAATTAGGGTCGTTGAATAATCTTTCATTGGCGGAATGGAAAGATGTAGAACCTGCGATTTTTAATCGGCACACTCAGCATTCACGCACAACACTTCCGGAAGAAGTTAAAGAAATCAAAGAAATCAAAGAAATCAAAGAAGTCAAAGAACCAACAAATAAGAATGATTCTGTAAAGTTCACAAAGTCCACAAAGTCCACGAAGTCCACGAAGTCTAATACTATTAAACCACTAGATATCATCGCGGATGAAACGACCGCTTTTCGTAATTCAACAGACTATATAAAGGATGCGCTAATCACTTTCATAACAAAAGATGAGTTCTCAAAGATATTCGGAATGACAAAGTGTGCCGAAATAATGTCAGGAATTGTCAATAATCGCTGGAATAAATCAACAGCATTATTTATATCCTTCCTTCTAGATAAAGAGGTTTATTATAACGATAAGGTTATAATATATAACAAGGAGAAAAATAAAGGACGGATTACAATATAATTTATACAATATATAAAAATGTTAGGTATTTATTATAATTAGAAATGAAACGACAGAAAACCTTTTCGCCTATATTAGAAGCGATCGCCGAAGACGGAAAGATGAAACATTTAACTACCTTTGACAAGGCAATTATCGCCGAATTCGCTGGTCTATGCGGGTTTATATAAAGGAAATAAGATCAGTTTATTTTTACGAAGCAATATGTTCGCAATATGACTACATAATACCTTTTTATTTTTCATCTTCACTTTTTCACCAGGAATCAATTGACTAATCATCATATTATGGTCTTCTTCCGTATATGTATCGCATACTCTACCTGTTTTCTTACCGTCTCCAGTTGTAAATAGTTTTAATATATATTTATTTTTTACACGAACGATAATGCCCCATGGTGTTTTCTCATTCGTCATATCGTGTGGCACGTATTGCTTATTATTTATACGATTACTAAAATATTCCGTAATATACTTTGAATTCGGGCGTATATTCTGCTCGCTTAAGGTGAGCGTATTATATAGTTTAATACTCTCTTTTATTTTCTTCATTTGCATATCGTCAATCATCTTTATATATTCAGGATGACTCTTGTATTTTAGGACAGCCTTCTTGTCATTCTCGTTATATTGAATATATGTATTATCAACCTCGCTATTTTCGCTATACATATTGATATACCCGATATATTCATTCGTATTTTCCGTATAAGAAGGAATATCATCCCCTTTTATTAAAATTCCTTGACGATAGAGACATTTACTTATAAACTGTATATTCTTGTCAAAGGGATCTAGTGCCTGTGATGGATAATACTTCAAAATATATAATATTAATGTTTTGAAATCTTCAGCCGTTGTATTTAAATAGAAGGAAATCGTAGTTTTATAGATGTCATTTTCATCAATCTCTAATTTATCTAGAAGTTTTTGAATCACCACCTTATCATCAGGTGCCGGACTTGCGTCTTTTGCTTCGCTAGCGGGTTTTACGATGTCTAGCATATCGTGATTATATCGTATGATTTTATTAGTATTCTCTTGAATATCAATTGGATTTATTAATAGCCCGTCTTTATACCTTGTGATATACTTACCACGCAGAAAGATACTTGGATAGAGTATGTTTTTAATCGCATACATTAAAATATCATTGTCAATATTACCACCTATAGCGTCTTTTAACATTTCAAAATCAATATACGTGTTCGTAGTACCCGTAGTACCCGTAGTATTCGCAATAACCGCCCGTAGCGCGGTTTTAATACTCGGTAAAAGATGTTTGTAAATTTCACTGCGAAACCCGCTCGTGTTAATCGTACGACGAATATCTACATTACATTTCGGTTCATCTTTAGCGTCATCTCCAAAATGATATTTAATCACGGCGCCTTGTGATGTCTGAATATCTATATTCTCTAATTTAAAAATAGATTTCGGGAAATAATTAATATTTTTCATTAAATGACAATCCACCGCGTTATCCATAATCAGTTTATCAATCTTCTTGCTTTCAATGTATTTACGCGTAGATATGCGAAACGCATTGATATCTATACTTTCTCTATTCGCGTCCTCATTCACACTCGCATGCATAAATACCGAAACGTTGCGTTTTTCGATTCCAAGTCTATTATGTCTACAATTACGGATACCACGTCCTATAATTTGGTCGGCGCGGTTAAAGTGATACCATGGCTCTATCAAATGGATTTCGCGCGTATTATAGAAACTCAACCCTTCACTTGCTACAGGTGTGATAAGGATCACCTTTATTTTCGCCCCGTCATGATTGGCATCACTATTGATAATTTTAATTAAATCGTCTATCTTTGTATTCCCCATATACTCCTTTTTGTCGCTTGTAAGAATACAGTATTTGGGATTGCGAATACCCTCATACACCGGTTTATCTTTTACGATCTCGGCATTTTTCAAGATATTATTGGTTCCTTCTCGAGAATATCCTAAATGCTCAAGACATATCGCGATTGGGATAATACCTGATATTAAAAAGCGCGAATATATAACGACGATTCCTTTTGATTTGCGAATAAAATTACAAACATTCAAAAACTTTCCCGAATATTTACCTAAATGGTCTTCGTCCGGCAATAAAGCATTTTTATACCCTTCTGTATATTTTAACTCGATAGGGTCAGTATCCTTTGTTTTACTAAAAAAATTATAAAATCCCTTGATACCGATATCATTATCATACACAATATTCATTGGTTGTAATAGTTTCATATTATTATTTTGTTTCTCGTCGTCGCTGTCGTTGCTCACATCTCCTGATTCAATTGCGTCTTCTGATTCGCTCGTTCCATCGTCATCATCTACATCTCCAGAAAATTCTAAATTTTCAAGCGAATCAACGAGTTTCTTTTGAGCGTCACCTAACACTGAGATTACGATCTCGTCGTCTATGTTTTTTAACCACCCGAGATATTCTTTTTTAATCGCCTTATTTGTCATATCTCTCGTAGGCGCGTCCTCTAATACTTTAATACCGCTAATGCTAGGATTTAACTTTAAAGCAAATGTGAAAGGGTTCTTACCTTTTAAATAAGATATATAGCGCCCTGATAAGTTCCTGATCAGCTCCGCGACATTTGCGTCGTCTATTGTGAATGTCTTGTTGTTAAATAGTTTCTTGTGTTCTTGTAGAATATGAGAACGCTTGTCATTAATAAGTAATAATTTTAAAAGTTCTAAGATATCTCGTGGTTCATTATACATCGGCGTAGCAGATAATAATACCAACCTGTTATTTACACCTTTTTCTAGACATTTCATTAACGCAAGATAGGTATCTTTGACCTTCGTATTCGTACTACGTATATTATGCGCTTCATCTATGATGATCACCTTATTTTCTACAATTTTATTTGTATAATTATCCTTTATATATTTGGCGAATCTGTCATACGTAAAAATATTATAGCGCGTTTTAAGTAATGCTTTCAGTTCGCTTTTCAGTTTCTCTCTGTTCTCTTTATCCAATGTAGATTTATAGATGTTAAGTAATTTTATATAATTTTGGTCTGTACATTGATTCGTCAGTCCGTCTAGCGTATCAAAGTCATCTATGTTAAATACCTGCGATTTAAAACTATTCTTTAATGCTTGAGGCATAATCACCCAAACCATCGGTTCAGTGGTGATTTGCGAACTTAGTAGCGCCTCAGTGATTGTAATCGCAGAACACGTTTTCCCAACACCGACACCATGATATAATAAAGCACTTCTATAAGGCGTTCGATACGAAAGGAATTGTCCTATAAAATGTTGATAAAGCATCTTGTCAAACTTTCCACATAACTTCGCGGATACCGCATCAAAATCCTTGGCATTTTCTATAATCGGGTAATCAGGTATTTTATGAATTAAAAACTCCTTATTATAGGATATCTTCGATGTAAAATCTGGATCATCCAAATCCGGATAATATAATTCAAATCCCCGCGATTTTGGCGAAGACTTTGTGGACGATCTGGCGGATACAAGGGAAGAACTAGAAGACTTTGACGACGAAATCTTCTTTGGTGGTCGTGGTACATATGGTATAACGGGAACAGGAACGGGAGGTATTTTCTTTGCGGGTCTTCCTTTCTTACCATTATTTTCGCATTTCCCGGTGATTTTACTTCGCACAGATCCTTCCTTACATTTTAAAACACATCTTCCAGTAATTGGATTTCTCTCTTTATTATCAGGACAGGAACTTTTTTTTATCATTCACTTTCTATTTAGATTAAAGAAGATTTATAATTCTATTGCCAACCTTATAACTATTATTCATAATATTGCAAAGTGTTCTTATTATCTATTACCCTTTATATTATTTTTATTATTTTTATATAATAGATAATGCTAAAATCAGCTCCATTACCAAGCAAAGCAAAATCAGCTTCACTTCCAAGCAAAGCAAAATCATCTACATCATCACCTAAAACGCCAGTCGCCTCTCGTAAAACTTTGTCTCCTCCTCCAAATATATCTACTATACCTGATGATCTTCGTTTGCATATTTTAAATGCTGTTTTTAAATTTGACAAGAGGCTTGATAAAGAAATTATTTCAAATTATTTCAAGGTAATGTCAAATGTTTCAAAAATAAATAGAAGTTTTACGAAATCATTACCTTCTATCACACACTCTTTTGAAAATATAAGTATTATTAATTTACAAAATTTAGAAATAACCAAAGCAATATTAGGTGTTTTGAATAAGACGAATAGAGAAAATATTACAACTATCATATTGCGTAATATTACATTTGATACTGATGAAACTCTTGCCAGCTTTTCAAAGTTTTTTAGTAAAAATAAAAAGCTTAAAATTTTAATATTTGATAATATCAAAGTTGATGTCCAGCCTTTTTTAATAATAATGCAAACTTTTAATAGCCTTCTATGGCTTGAAATTAGTAGATTAAAACTATCATTAGATGTGTTTTACGATTTTATAAAAATTTTAAAAAATTCAAAATCCCTTGAATATTTAACTTTCACTAATAATACTATTGATAGACAGTTTTATACCTATCTATTTACTCAAGATAAAGACAATGATGCTTATATCAATAATACTCGTTATATGATACATGTTTCTAAAGAATTTAATAATGATAGGAGTATGAATACATGGGGTATGATTATAAAAACAAATAACGGGACTATGGTGAACAGTTTTGAAATCAATCTATTAGGAAATGATTCTAACTATAATCTTCTTAACAATTACCGTAATGACTTTGCAAAATATGTTAATTTTGCACAATAGTTTTATTTTATGCTTGAAATGCCTCATTTTGCTATACTTATTTTTACTTTTTATATTTCAAAACTATTACCAAGTATAACTATAAATTATTTCCTAAAAAGGAAAATTTAATTTTATAATAGCAATGAGTCCGTAATTATAGTATGCGCCTTCTTGAAAATCTCAATCCTCTCTATGTTATGATATTTAATATGCGATAATACCTCGGCATATGTAAGCCATTTTATGTCTCGTACTTCCCTAACTTGCTCAAGACAATTATTATCTAAGAATATTTTTGATTTTTCTTTTACGATCTTCGCAATATAATAAACGTGTTTATAGAGAATGTTGTTCGTGCCAAAGAATATTTCTTGAAACGGATTAATTTCCTTCGCAATTTGAATGTCGTCCTTATATAGTTGAGTTTCTTCACAGAACTCTCGAATAGCACAATCAATATCATTCTCGCGAACTTTCTTTCGTCCCTTAGGGAATCCCCACTCCTGCTCTAAGTAGTTGCACTTCACCTTACTTGATTTAATTACATTCACAAAACACATGTTATTAATTACATAATCAAACTTCGTTTTTGACTCAATGTATTCCTTTGTATGCTTAAAGATGTTTTGCGACGACTGGCACCATGTATAATTCCATATCGCGTCAAACGTGTTTTCCAATAGCATCTCCTTCTCATTCTCCGTCATATAATCTACAAGTTGCTTAATGTAATTAATATCGGTTTGATTATATTTTCCGCGAACAAATTCCATAAATGCCAAACTGTCTTTTCGCTGTATCATAACATACCGTATTTCACCATTTTCTACCTTGTAGCAGATAATGCCAAAACTCATAATAGGATGCAAGCAATCCTTGTATAAATGACCGTTGATACCGCAATTACGGCATATTTGAGGTCTAAAATATCCACCGCGTTGTTTTGCGTCGTCTTCTTTATTTTTCATAACAACATTATAATATAGTATTGAATGATTTCTTAAATATGTTTGTAAAAATTGATGTATAATATAATATAGAGATAATAAGGATAGACACAATATGAAGTTCCCCTGTTTGCTTCATCTGGAATCAACATATCAAAAACACAACAAGATCACGCGAAATCGGAAAAAGGTTAATATTGCTGATTTTCTGTATGAATGGAAATCAGAGGATGATCCAGATGATTACTTTGAAACGCGCGAGAGTAGAGGATATTATACGTTGAATTACCAGGTAATCTCACATTTGCTAAGTAATCACCATGTATTATTTAATAGTTCTTATAAACGCAATGAATTCGCCAAATACATAAAGATTCAAATATTCCCCGAAGAAACACTTGAATATATGAGGATACATAAAATCAATGTAAATGATTTCCTCTTCCGACAACTTCAAAATATGAAACTACTATGCGATTCCTTGATAAATAAACTTTCACTATGTAAAGATGTATTACCGCACTCTTCACGACAACTCGTATTATATCGCGGGTTTAATTATAACCGGTATAAATCGCTCCTTGAAAGAGAACCGTTGGCGATCGGCGCTATGATCACTACGGAAACTTTCTTATCTACATCATTACAAGAACTAACAGCGATCAACTATATATATAGTAATCCACAAAAACCCGAGCATAACATTATGTGGAAAATCATTGTAGACACTGATGTATATGACATGTTCAATTATGCGTTTCTTTCCAGATCATTCCATAGTTGCGACGACAACATCCACACGCTTTATGCGAACGACAATATAGGCTGCGAGTTCTTGTTAAATATAGGCGCGCGTTTACAGTGTGTCGCGATAGATGTGATTACCGATTTTGACGGGATGATCATAAAGAGTGAATATAAGAGGGATTATATAATATCAAAAAAAATATATACGCAATATACGTTCCGTTTTGTCGGATGGGACTGGGATTATATACGGATTATTACTGCGAATTGGACTAGATATATGAGGTTTCTAAAATCTTAAATCTAAACGGTACTGAACATCTCCTCTACGGCATATGGTTCAACGGTATCATTCATACGCGGGTCGCTGTGAAGATTTGCGCGTTGTCGTACAGGTTCCTTCACCGTATTAAAACCCGCATCTAGCGGAGACAAGTTGTCAGACGAATCAAACCCGGTATAGTCGCCTGTTTGTTGTCTGAGGGGGCTATTATTTAAATACTGGGATTGCCGAGGCATCATAGATTGTTCCGAAGGAGGCACAGGGGGGTTATATTGTTGTGCTAACGTCGGTTGCTGTGAATGATGTTGTGCGAGATCTTGGGGCATAGAGGGTGCGGTAGGAGGCGCGGGGCGTTGAGGGGGTCTAGGGTTATTATCATAGAGCGGGTTTCCGGCATCTTCCTCATAAGTCTTCATTATATTTTTTGCGTAATTATTGGCATTCGTATTATCGGACGTAGTATCTACTTTGTTATTCGCGATGTCTTCGCTGATCCGTTCATTCGCCATATCATAGGTAGTCATAGAGATAAACAGAGAGATAATTATCATTATACAATAGATTATAATCATCACCGCTAATACCCATGCGAGGAGCCAGCACCACCAGCGCGTATTGTAGTTTCCGCCTGTCACGATACAGGTTAGTTCAAACAGGGACATTAATATCGACGGGATCGTGATTATTAATACAAAGATTACGAATACGATTCGCTGTTCAATGGCGATTTTGCTACTGGTAAATAGGATCGCTAGACATATGATTAAAATCGTTATAAAAAGAGCGATTCCCGCATACTTTGATTGCTCTGACCCTAAAAATACATCACTTAAATTCGTAGTAGCCATTTTTATATATATATTCTAATATGATAGAAAGAAAAATAAAAAATGATATTCGCTATTATATAAATACATATTCGCAATAATAATATAAACAATGGGCATTCCTTATTATTTTTATTCCTTGACACAAAAATACAATACGATACTTTCGAACACTACACCAGTTGGATTGGATATGTATTGTATTGACTTTAATGGCATTATACACAATGTAGCACAAGATATTATTCGAAAGCATAAAGGCTCTGACTCGAACAAAGATCTTATAGAAAGCGAGATTATAGCGGGTGTATGGGAGCGAATTCAATATTACGTTGAAAACTATAAGGCTGGCAAATATTTAATTTGCGCGGACGGTGTCGCACCTCTTGCGAAGATGTTTCAGCAGAGGAAGCGACGTTATTTAAACATTCATAAGAATACGCTGGATAATGTAGCGATAACGTGGGATACAAACGCAATTACGCCAGGGACACTATTTATGGACAAGTTGAACGATGCGTTAAACGGATATATTAACAAACATAATACGAATGACAAAAAGATTATTTACAGCGGTAGCGATGAATGTGGCGAAGGGGAACACAAGATATTTCACCGGTTGAAAGATACACCGGTAAGTGACAAAATAATTATTCACGGGTTGGACGCTGATTTAATTATATTATCGCTAATGTCACACAAAGAAAATATATATTTGATGCGCGAGATGAAAGATCCACATACGAACAGTACGGTATTTAATTATTTAAATATTAAAGAACTACGTAAAGCGATTTTATGTGAATTGAAGACGTCTTGGAATATTGTTGCGGTAGACGCGACCGACTGTGACTTAATAGAAACCTATTGTACAGCATGTTCTATCCTTGGAAACGACTTTATACCGCATCTATTAACAATTGAATTAAAAAATAATGGCATAGACACGCTACTATCCGCCGCGAAACGAGCAATACAAACTAACGGACTATTAGTCCATAACGGAGCGATCAATCACAATTGCCTCATTGATATCTTCAAAGAATTAGCAAATACCGAAGACGAAGATATACATCGTATTTGTGAAAAGTATATAAAGAAAAAAGCACCTTATGCCCCTGGTGGAACACCTGTCCCGAGCGATTACTATGGGTTAAAAAACAAGGATCCACTAATCTACACGATCTATAACAGTCCTAATAAATGGCGACAAGAATATTATCGCCTTATATTTGATAATAATATATCCATTGATTCGACGGTGATGTATAACGCGTGTAATAATTACATCAAGGGTATCTACTGGATTTATTCATATTACAAAGGGTATGCGATAGATTGCGAATGGTATTACCCTTATAATTACCCGCCTACAATCAAGGATATTCTCAATCATACGATCGCGAACGAAGTGCCTGTATTAAATTGCGAGAATACGTTTGTTGCACCCTACATTCAACTCTTAATCGTATTGCCAAAATATAGCGTTAATCTACTCGCAAAAAAACATCAACGGTATATGAGTGATATATACGGCGGGTTATTCCATATGTATCCTGTAAAATACGAGATTCAAACATTTCTCAAAACGCAACTATGGGAATGCACACCAATTCTTCCACTAATTAATTTAAATTATATAAAAAAGGTTTTGGAAATAAAAAATAGTTAGATAGATATGTTAGATATTCTTCCTTCACTTACACATGGTTACACAGGGTGTATCGTCGGTGTTTTTGAGTTCCACCATACAGTATCATAGTGTTCGCTGCTAATGTATTCAATAATTTCTTTTTCCTTTTTAGGATTAACGAGCATATTCAGCCAATAAGAGTTGTATTTGAAGATTGTAGCTATCTCAACGCGATTGTATTTTATTGATACATATTCGTCGTCTTCGTTGCAAATTTCCCTGTCTTCATCAGTAATGTTATTCATATCAATTCCAAGTCTTGTAATCACTGAGACGGCTTTTGTGAGTTCATTATAATATTTTTCAGTATTTAATATCTGCTCTATAATCATCCTTTCTTTTACACCTTCAATTATATATTGATTCTCTTTCAATACGTTTGTGATGATTTTCATAACCCTTGCTTTATGTGTGCGTTTGATGTTCAGATCTGTATCACCATCCAATTCTTCTGCCAACAAACGATTATAAAGTTCCTTCTTTGCTTTTTTTGTTGATATTATTTTGATTTGTCTACAAAATTTTTCTATTTTCACTTTATCAAAACTCATCTTGATATTCTTATTGTGTTTCGCATTCTTACAAACGCAAAGCATCATCTTTGCCTTTTCAATATCAACAGATGTAAATGCTTCGTCGTTTGTGAAAATAACCTCACTGAGAAGAGCATTATTCAGTGTGTTTGTCATCGTTTGTGTTCGTTTGTTTTCGTTTGCGTTCGTTTGTGTTCGTTTGACTTTGAAATTTAATTTTTAAAATTTCAGATCAATTTTTATATAATATAAAAAATAATAGAACAAATGTATATAAACACATATTATATACTTACCATCTACATAACCGATTATTCTATAATATGAACGATATCTCCGTTTTCAAGTTTAATAGATAAGTATATCGCTAAGTTATTTAGTTTGACCATGCGAAGTATTTCTTTGAGCGTGGAATTAGAATCTCTATTTTGAAAAGACATATTGATTTCTTCACAAAAGTTGTAACCTTTTACCCCCCTCTTATTTCCATATTTGAATTTACATGTTGTATTATCTAATATATCTTGTTTTTCCATTGTTTTCCAAATATCAACCAAAATACCCCTAAACTTCTTGTTATCTGACACAATATCCCCATCTCTATTTACAATTATAGATTCCTCAATAATTGATGATGTATAATCCTCAGCGAGTTCATCATCCATGATTTCATCCATGATTTCATCATATATAAGTTCGTCATCGATTTCATCTTCGGTAAGTTCATCCTCGTCATCTGCAATAAATTGTGTATTTTTGTATGTGATGAGGAGTGTGATCAATGTGAGGAATGCGAGGATCGCGAGAGGTAGAAGATATAAGAAGGGTTCTATGTATGTGATAGATTCTATATATATGATAGATGATAGGGTTCTGATATGATATATAAATGATTCTATTTTTGCGAATGGTATGAACGGTTCTATAGATGGAAATGGGACGATAGACGGGAGAGGTAAGAAAGGTTCTATCGGAGTTATGTTTTGGGTGCAATTTTGAATTATTCCAGAGTATTCCATTTTTGGTTTTGGTTGCGAGTGACTTTTCGTTTAACTTTATTTAAATTAAAAATAATAATAATCAATTTTTATATAATAAAAACACTATACCAAAAAGCAAAAAAACAAGGCAATTCAAGGCAATTCAAGGCATACAAGGCAATTCAATGCATACAAGGCAATTCAATACAAGGCAATACAATGCAATTCAAGACAATTCAATTCAAGGCAATTCAAGGCAATTCAAGGCAATTCAAGGCAATTCAAGGCAATTCAAGGCAATTCAAGACAATTTACAAGGGATGATTATACTACCTGTTGTAATGTTTTATTTCAAGAGATCGCATCAGTTTTTATGTAGATGACAAGATAATAGAACAAATATATCCAACTAGTTTTACTTACTAAACAACCCCTTTATTTTCTAAATAAAAATAAAAAAGCAAAAAGCAAAAACAAAACATTCAAGGCAATTCAAGGCAATACAAGGCAATACAAGGCAATACAAGGCAATACAAGGCAATTCAAGGCAATACAAGGCATACAAGGCAATTCAAGGCAATACAATTCAAGGCAATTCAAGGCAATTCAATGCAATACAAGGCAATTCAAGGGATGATTATACTACCTGTTGTAATGTTTTTATTTCAAGAGATCGCATCAGTTTTTATGTAGATGACAAGATAATAGAACAAATATATCACAAGCTATTCACAAGTGTTGCGTAGTCCTCAAATTGTTCAACATCTAGATCATGTCTACTATAAAACACCGCGATTTCGGCATCTGTTGAAACTTTCATATTTTCAAGTATTTCAGAGTTGATTGTCTGGTATGTGTTTCCTTTTTTTGCTTCTTTCACATGTGTAAGAACATCTTCAATAATATATAGCGTGTCAATATACTGATATTTATAGTCAATCGGGTTGTTTGGGTTTGGAATATAGTCATCATCGTCGCTTTCATAATAGTCAGGGTCTATATTTGGCTTTCCGATAGCGACACGAGACAACTCAAAGCACATCTTCATATACTTATTTTTCATAAGATCGTCAAGAGTCATAACGACTGCGTCATAAGAAGACCCTGAATCCTGGACACAAACCTTGTTTTCATAGGTGATGAAAATCGTCTCATTGAAATAGTACATCTGTCCAGTGTCAAAATTTTTGCCCATCACAGTAAATGCGGAGAATTCCATTGGTTTTGGTAAGTTGGTTTTGCGAGATTGAACGAAGTTGCGAGAGTTTGGCTTTAATAATGAATAGCAAGACTTCAAATCAATTTTTAATAGAAGTAATAATATACCGGACATATTTGTCACGATTCATATAAAAACTAGGTTTCTTAATAGGTTTCTCTATAGGTTTCACCGCTGATTGCATTCTATATTATATTATATATTATTTAATATATCATAATAAAATAAGTAAAAATGTTCAAAGATATTTCACAATTCAATAATACAGAAGATTATTTACCAATAATAACCGCAATTTTAATTGTTGATTTCATTATCATCACATTAACTTTTACGAATATTATATCCAGTGCGTTTTTAAAGAAATGGTATCAAACGTTTCTTTTGTCTGCGGTATTGGCGGATATCCTAATCATATTGATTGGGTTTATTATTACGCGAGCGATCTATCCGTATCTATTTGACGAATTTACGATATTACAATTTCTAATTGTGATGCTAATGATTGTGTTGATACACGATATACTATTTTATCTTATGATTATCACGATTCCAAAAGGAGTAAATAAGATGATTGATATGTTCAAAGATTATGCGGATGAAGTATCTTATTTTGCGATTCTTGGAGATAGCACGATGATTATTACATCCGTATTGATCGCCGGATACCTCGCAAATTTTGAGGCAAATACAAATATTATAATATTTGTGGTATTCGCGTATCTTTTACAATATATTATTTATAATACGTAAAAATTGATTGGATATTTCTCTATCTTATCATAGAAACATCATATCATCATTCAGAATGTACGAATGTGTGATGTCCGAAAACATTCACGAGAGTATCTATGATTTCTGCGAGATTATCTATAGTAATATGTGCTATTACGAATGTAATTCAAACAGCAAGCATATATTGGTCGTTGAAGACCTGGTTCATTTTATAGACGACCGTGTGAATAGGATATCACAATATGAGATTAATAATATGCTTATATGGTATGGTTACGACAATGCGGTTAAAAAGTATGACGAGTATTATTTGCTATCCAACATTGATGTTGGCAACTTTTCAAAATCGCTTTTGTCGTTCTTGGTGTTGCTGTCGTTTAATGTAATTCAGCATCCGTCGCAGTAATAATGATATATTCTTCACCATCAATACTATCTTCGCTACTGCTAGCATAGCAGGCATCACTACGAATGTCTATGTCTACGCCTAACTCTGTCAATTCGCTAATATTTTCGGCTATCTGATCGTTATGATTTTTTTCATTTATTTTGCTATGAACTGAGGATACATTATTGATATTCATAAAATTATTATTTATTTTGATTAGTTTCACACCTTTTTTAGTCTTGTATACCTGAAACTCTTTACTGTTATACATATATTTCTCATTTGTCAAAGTTTTCTGGGATCCCATAATAATATTAAATATTAAATTTTTCCATATAAAATATAAAAATTGATAGTCTCCAGTTTTTTATATAAACATTACAGAAGTAATATATACAACAATGAACGTCCTCCTCGCTAAGAACTTTGATACTGACAAGCTGAAGTATTCTGAACTGAAGGTTATGAAATCAGGAGCGAAATCGGTTTATATTAATTACAATGGAAACAAGGTGAATCTTCAAACACCGGTTCTCAATATTCCTTATGGGGTGAATGACAATATGCAGTTTATCAAGAAGGACGATAATAGGAAGGATGAGGAACGCAAGTATGATGTCACTGTATCCTTTAAGGGAATGGATGAAAATCCTAAGATTAAGCAATTTCACGATAAGATGAAAGAGTTGGAGCATAAGATTATTGACGATGCTTTTACGAATCGTCTCGTATGGTTTAAGAATAATTATGGCGGAAACAAGGAGGTCATCGCAAATATGTTTACACCGATTGTAAAACACGACAAGGACAAACTGACTGGTGAATATGCGAATAAATACCCGCCTACATTCAAGGCGAAGATTCCTTATAATTCGTTTGAGAATAAGTTTGAATTTGATTGTTATGATATGGAAAATAACGAGACGAACTTTAATGATATTCTGTTGAATCTCAAGGGTGGAAAGGCGCAGTTTATTATTCAACTGAGCGGTATTTGGTTTTCTGCGGGAATGTTTGGATGTAGTTGGAAGATTGTATCCGCAAAGTTTCAGCAGATTAATACATCGAAACTGACATTTGTTCAGGACAGCGACGATGATACAGTAGAAGGTGGAGATGATGATGATGATATTTCTGTAGATAATGATGTGATCGCGAAGATTTCACAACCACCTAAGAAGACGCTTGTAGAAAAAGAAAAGGTTGTAGTAGCGCCTGTTGTAGTTGCCCCTGTTGTTTCAAAACCTGTCCAAAAACCTATTCCACAGGAAGAAGAAGAAGATGAGGAGGAAGATGAAGACGTTAATACCGGACTTGATGATGTGAATGAAGATGATGAAGAGGATGAAGAGGATAGCGACGTAGAAGAAGTAAAAGTTGCGCCTGTAAAAGTAGAACCTGTTGTTGTAGCTGAAACGAAGACCAAGAAGGTTGTCGCAAAAAAGGCGAAGTAAGCGAAGTGGTGAATTAGATCGCGATTGATAATTTCTGTAATATTCTATATATTTCTATTTTTTATATTTGGTATTCTAAAATAATAACAAAGAATTCGATACTTATAACGGATTATATCTTAATTTTTTATATATTATAACGATAAACATTATAAAATAAAAACGATAATCCCGACAATGATAGACATAATTAATCTACCGAGAGGCAGTGCTTCTTCGCATTCATAATCGATCAACTCAATATTTGCGGAGATTAGTTTCGCAACCATATCTAGTATTTTATATGCGATCGGTAGAGATAATAGAGCGAATACTAAGGATACATAAACAGCCGTCTTGAACTTACAAATATAAATGTCTAAGAATCCCTCCTTATTCTCGGTTTGTGAAGTGTACTGATTCCGTTCCGGAGGTATATAAAGAAAATCAGGAGTGGTCTTTATGCTACTCATTTACATATATTCTACATAATAATATAGTAAAAAATTATTGCTTGGATTCGGAAGAGGCGTATTCGCAATTTCGCGATTATCGCTGTATTCAGTGATCATACTATTCCGCGTATTCAGAAGCGTAGAGATGAGCGAGTTAAAGTTGGATAAGTTAGGCAAATTAGAGACATAAGAGGGGGTCTCATAGGTAGATAACCATTCCGGAATATTGCTATAAAAATCATTGGAACATATCGCAAGAGATTTCATAAAATTACAGCATAATATATAGAGATCGTCATTACATTCCCGAAACAACCGGATACCTTCTTTACAAAAATCATATATAAATGATATATTATTCTCATCCTCTAAGTCATTCACATTTAGATTCAAAAAATATCCTTTGCTCTCTTCAATAGTGCTCGAAAAATCGCGAAATAATTTAATACATTTTATGAAATCCTGTCGGGGCATCTTTTTAAACCACTCGGGATTATTATAGAATCCTCGTCTCTCGATCTCAATCGATAAGTCCGTATAGGCGTTCATATCCGTTGTCCATCTACAATCGTCTGTCTTCTTTGCGATATGTCCGTATTTTATTTTCATATTCATCATCCATAGAACCTTGTCACTGAATGCTTCGCGTGTATAAGGATTGTAAGGAACTATCCCTTCTTTTATACAATTCCTCACAAAATATTCCAGTTCTACGACGTCGTATCCATAGATTCCTTTGTCATCCTTGATGGTAAATAACCGGCGCGAGGGTATATCGCTAATATTTACCATCGTGAATATATCCTCATTGTTTAAATAATTGGCGTTCGCATTACCAGAGCAAGAAGATAGCACCTTGTATTTAACGATCTCTTGAAACCCAATTAGGGTATTTAAATTACATTTTGAGCAAAACAGATACGTATTCTTATTCAACTCATATATTTTCGAGTAGGTATCTTTAGTATCTTTAGTATCTTTAGTATCTTTAGTATGATTATGGTTATTAAAATAATCTTTATAAATATTACTCAACCTCTCTATCTTTATCATTTTAAGTAAATCAATAAACAAAATATTTATAAAAATATCATCGTTTTCTATCGTTTTATCTACAATATATTTGTAGATTTTGAAAAGATCATAAGCGGTTATGTCGTGTCTTTCTTCTAATATATGATAGAATATTTTACACAAATGCTTCTTCTTTGAATGAATATGACGACAGCAATAGAACGTGTTTTTAATCGTTTTTTTATTACATATATGAAAACATTTTTTTTTCCTATATATGCATCTTATTTTTTGTTCCATAAAATTTATAAAAATAATTTATATCTAATTAAATATAATAATTTATATTTATATAAATACCTAATTTGTATTCGCAGGTATCAATAGACCCGCATGAACATAACTGTAATAATCATATAATTTATCCTTCAGTAGGACGTATTTCTTCCCATTCTTTAATACCGCACGTCCTCTATCTTTCCTTATATGCTGTTTATTTTTAAATTGTAATATCTTCTTATCGTCATTGATATTATTTGTATAGGATAGTTCGTGGTCATTTGCGTTTATCGCCCAGTTGTAGCATTTATATCCGTTCGCCAAAGGGTGATTGACGTCCGCCTGGATTACGCAATCTAGCGAAGCGGCTTTTAGCATTTTCAGGAATGAATTCACGAGCCCCTCCTTGCTCTTTGCGATATTATAAATGTGCTTGTCTGTCGTGATCTCTTTGTCTTTGCTTCGCAATGTGGGGTTGTCGTTCAATTGTTTCTTGGTAAAGTTCATTAAATACGTGAAAACTTGGACATTCTGGTCGGCAACAGGTAACGACTTATGACTACATGTTCGCACCGCACGCCCGATCACCTGATCAATTCGCACAGAATTCCAGAAATACTCGGTAATTAATACGCGTCTTACATTTTTTAAAGAAATGCCTTCCGCACCCGATTGAGTAATCATCATTGCCTTTACAACCTTCCCGTACATCTGCTCTTTTTCCAAATTGATATGCGACAATTGCTCCTGGATAATCTTAGGCAACGCCTTGCTATTGCCATTAAATATATTCATAAGAATATTGGTTTTCACCCTGTCCGAATTAAATACGACGTATCTCTTATTATCATATTGTGGTTCAAATATATCCATATCATCAATCATATATCCAAACTCCTCATTATTCACAATATTTATCTCCGCGAATCCTTGGCGATTTAAAACCTCTTTAAATATACCGAGTCCTTCAATCATACGAAACTGTGAATATACCAATACACTTCCAGGCGACGCGCAGATATCCTCATACATCTGCGCAAACTTGGGACTATATATATCGCGTAACTTATTAATCTCCAAGTAATCCTGTTTCACTAACTTATTCATCGCAACTTCCAATTGCTCGCTATACGCCGCCACAACATCCTTATTGAGTTGTTTCGCTGCATCCGCGTCCATATCAGCATCCGCTTCCTTATCGCTACTATCAACATTCACCATTTCCTTCAACTCCTTTTTCATAAGCACCCGAACATCATTAGGGAATATACGATTGATTTCGTCGGGAAACGCGAAATTACAAACCATCCTACTAAACGCCCGATATACCGATCCAATATCATCACCTCCACCCTTACCCTTGAACGATTTCTTCCGGTCGTCCATACGAATCTCTATCAAACGGACTTCTAAATATTTCTTTATTTGATGATCCGTCATAAAGAGATCGCGTGATATTGCCGGAAGCATCTTCGGGAATAAATCGGATCCTGACGTTTTGTAATAACTGATCGTCCCTAATATTCTTCGTTTAAATAAATCTTCGTTCTTTATAGTGATCGTTTTGTTGTCACCGCGTCCACCGTCGTCTTCAATAAACAACTTATTAAAGATTACCTTGTCGGTAGGTAATGCTTCGTTGTGTATCACCTTGCTTTTCACAGATAATTTAACAAGGTTCGCCTTGTTTAATTCTTCTACAATCTTTTTTATTAATTCTTCTTGACTAAACGTCCACTTATCCTTTTTAATTGTTGTAGTGTTGTCTTCAATGCGCTTGAAATTCTCAGGTATTAAAGTGATCGTAATAGAAGTTTCACTACTATCCAATGAATCAATATAACAATACAAATTCTTCTCTTGTAAATGTTGAATGATGGCATTCATATCAGGGACGTTGGATTTCTTTAATAAGTCTATATTATATTCATTAATGGGTCCTCTTACAAGATTTATGAGCGTAGCGATTTCGTGTGGTTGATTGATGATCGGTGTTCCAGATAGTAATATTAGCTTTGTGCCTTTAGCGTTCATCATATGAATATACAGGGATTTCGCCAATCGCGAACCATTCACGATTCTACTTATAAAATTATGTATTTCGTCAATAATTATAAAAGCATTGTCAAAGGGTTTCGCACCAAGTTCTTTGATCATCTTCTCGCTAAGTCCATTGTAATTAATAAACGTATATCGGTTGCGTAGTATATGATTAATAGAGAGATCTAGATCCGCTCGATATCTTGTGTCTGTATGATATTTGATCTTTTCAATTACGATATCGGCACCTGCTAGATCATCCTTATAGAGCGGGACCCATACCAAACCATTTTTCTTTACAAACTTATCGCTAATCGCATATTTTGAGGTGAGCTCTTTCATCATATCAAGGGACTTTTTATTTACTTTGATTTGCGTCCACGTTTTTTTGAGATCGCGTCCAATTTTCGAGGCGATTAATAATTCGTTCTCGTAGTTTTGTGATAAGGATGCGGGTGTCATAATTACTATTTTTTTAAGATTTACGTATCCCTCGGCTGCTGCTATGGATGCGATGGATTTACCGGAACCTAACTCGTGATATAAGAGGATTCCTCGATAGGGACTTTCAAATTGCATGTAATCTTTGACGATTTTTTGTTGTCTTAAAAGTTTTACATAACTATCCTCTAAGTCGCACGTATCGTCTGTGCATTTACATGGAGCCGCTAATTTGGCGGGAACAACTGTAGCATACTTGGAAGGATTGAAAGTATTATATATCTTCTTATTATATCCTATGCGATTCGGTAAAACCCAATTGTCGGGTTTCACTATAATATCCATATCTTCTATTATAATAATTCAAATTAAAAAATAATTTATACTGTTGTTTGTGCCTTTATAAAAGGATCCAATATATAAATAGCGCGTTTCATACCAATCTGTATGGATAACTCAACCATCAGGTCGCATAACAAGATAATTGCGATACCAATGATAAGAAGGATTGAAATATTAAAAATTGCATTATAAAGATAGTTTTCTGATTTATCTTTATCGGTTTTCGCTGGTATTACGACAAGTTGTGTAGATGTCTCAGGAGTCGTAGGTGTAGTAGGTGTAGTAGTAGGTGATTGTGCTGTTGTAGCAGTTGCGATTGGTGATTTAAATCCACCAGGACCTGTATTCGCTGGAGGCATAACAGGATCGGAAATTGAATTCCTAGTAATCTTCTCCTCAATACTCTTTAAATACGCGATTGCTTCCTCAGCACTCTTCTTTTCTTCGGGTGTTAAATTGTATCCAGGATTATTTAATAGGTTATTTCCGTTTTTAAGCATTGTATTATTGTTTGTATATTCGCCAGTATCATTATTCGTATAAGATTGTTTATTTGAATTTGGCATATACGAGTTTGAATTATATTTGACTTCATCGTTTAAATTGTTAATATTAAAATATTGCTCTAAGTCTTCATCATAAAAAGGCATCACATTATCACGGTTATCCCCACCCGAGTTTTTTAGATTAAACATAGAAGTCATTTGTGCGGTTGGATTACTACCGCCACCATTGTTACCGTTTCCATTATTTGCCCCGCTATCGATATATACATTCATAGCGTCAGCGTGATCTTTTTTACAATCATTGGATATGGGGATATTGTATACGGGTGCTTGTAGTGGCGAACAAGAACCTTGGATCTTGTTGGAATTTGATGCTAATTTACTGGATTCAACATAAGATGGCGTACTGTTCGTATTCGTTTGTGTGTTCGCTTGCGTCGCACCGCCATTATTTTTATTATGTTTATGCGATGGTTTTGGTTTTTTTTCAAAAGTATCTATATTATATGCCTCTTGTAATGTTGAATAATTCATAATAATTATTTATATACTCTATTATACAAAATGAAAAGAAAAATTATATAATATAATTGTAAAGAAGAATATGGAAAACAACACAACAAATATTGAATATGTGTTGAAAGGCATATTAACTGGGCTCTTTGTTTCTTATCTCGTTATTCTCGGTATGCGTCCTGCCGCGATTTATCCCGACAATATACTTGACATCATCGATAATCCGTGGATATTCTTGCTATTGTTTATATTAAATTACTACGTATTATTATGGGATCTTACAATCGGTCTCCTGCTATTTTTAACATTGATCGCGTTAATATTAGACATCATCATATTTACCGAAGGCGACTTTCTTAAAGATAACATCTATAATTTTAATGAAACATTTTATGGTGCCGATAACACAAACAAGAAACAGGTATCTACGACAGAATCGAAAACGTCTTCGTCGTCTCTATCCGCTACACCTGTATCCTTTAAAGATATTAATGATATTATATTGGATAAACTAATGTCCTATAAAAATCTTACCATCAATTAGATTATATGACTTTTACAGTAATACCTGGTATAGACGGGGTCGCGACAATAGAACCGATGTCTATGATATTCTTAATCCTCGTGCAAGTTGGAGGTAGGTATCTTCGTTTTGAGTTAACGCCGGCGCAGCAGAAGATCATAAATAACGCGGTGATTCAATCCATTATATTATTTGCGATTATTCTTATGGCGACGAAAAATATAGGCAACAGTCTAATCATCGTATGTTTTATTTATCTGTGTGTGAATATATTATTCAATGAAAACCACAAGTATAATATACTTTCTAAAAAATGGCTCGTAGAAGAAAATATAATATCCAGTAGCAACTATAAATCTTTAAAAGAGATCTATCTTAAAAACATAGCAACAATCATATAAATATTAATCGCATTATCTTATGAAAGCTACAAAAGCGAAATATGAAAATTTTGAGCAATACTTTTATGGTGGATAAACAGGATGGAGAGAATGCTACGAGTATTATGGAGAAGATATTTGGCGGAAGCGAAAATGACAATATGTTCAGTGACGTATATCGTATCGTTGAATGGAAAATGAGCGATTGGTTTATAAAAAAAGGCGTAAAGCTGAAGAAGGAGGACATCTATATTTATGTGGAATCAATCCCCGACTATTTCAAGTCCTATACGGTTGAAAATGACAAGTTTCTGCGTATATGTGTGAAACATAAAATAAAGGCAGATAAGGACGGTTATAAGAAGATCAAGAGTCGCTTTATTATTAAGAATTTTAAAGGAAGTTATAAGACGATCATTAACGGTCTTGATTTAATTAAAGTAATAAATTATATGGAAATAACGGATGTTCCAAATACGAAGCTTGCGAATGTGAAGATTGATACGAATATATGTCTCAATATTCCAATGAAAGATGACTTTGAGACTTATATGGCGGGTATCTTTGATATGATCAATGAGAATTTCAAGAAAAAGCTAAGTACGGTAAGTAGGTAAGTACGTAAAAATTGATTATGAAATTTATTTTTAAAATATAATAGAATTATACAATATATTATGAATCATTTCAGCAACCTATCATGTACGCTTACCAAAATAATTGATAAGAAGGAGAAGCGCGAAAATGGCATCTATTTTACGCCACCAGATACAATTATTCGATCTCTTGAACTTGTTGCGAAACATAAATCAGGAAACACGGCGTTTCATAATATTCTAGAACCTTCATGTGGTTCTTGTGAGTTTATAGAGAAGACAAGGGTTTATTATCCACACGCATCCATTACAGGCATTGAATATAACAAAACGATCTATGAGAGTATCAAAGATAAGTATGCGAATGACGGCGATGGTGGGATTATTCGTATCATTGAAGGTGACTTTTTAAAAACTGCGATTCGCGAGCGGTTTGACCTTATTATTGGCAACCCGCCATATTACGTTCTTCCTAAGGCGGATGTTGCCAAGCAATACCATATATACTTTGACGGTCGCCCAAATATCTTTCTGTTATTTATTATTAAATCAATGACACTCCTTACAAACGACGGAATGCTGTGTTTTATACTGCCAAAGAGTTTTTTAAATTGTTTATATTACAACAAGACGAGAGAATATATCTATGAATATTATACGATAATATCCATTGAAGAATGCGATGATACTTACATTGACACTGAACAACAGACAATCATCTTTATAATTCAGAAAAAAGAAGGGTGTGACGGTGACAATCGCAAATATAGATTAGATAATGTGAGTGATGACTATACGATATTTGGAACATGTGAAGTGATAAAAAGGTTAAATGAGTTATATATTCATGCGACAACATTAAACGCATTACAATTCAAAGTATCTGTTGGAAATATAGTATGGAATGAGAATAAAGCGCTACTTACGGACGATCCGCAAAAAACCCGATTAATATATTCGTCTGATATTAAAAATAATACATTGGGTATCAAACAATATGCGAATACAAGAAAGAAAAACTATATCAATAAAAAAGGATTAAATGAACCTTTACTAGTGATCAATCGGGGGTATGGTGTTGGCAATTATAATTTAGAGTATTCGCTTATTAATTGTAGCGACGGAGACGAATATATAAGGGAATATTTAATTGAGAACCATTTGATATGTATTCGGTATGAATGCGATGGCGAAGCGGAGGACATCGATTTAATTGATAAATATATTCAAATCTATAGGTCGTTAGGAGACGATAGAACCAATGAATTTATCGAATTATACTTTGGAAACAACGCGATCAACACAACGGAACTGGCGCATATACTCCCGATTTATATATGATTATGATATTTGGAACGCAGGAAAAGCGATACCGTTACCATTCTTCCATCGTAATAATATTTTCATATCTTTCCCTTCTTGCGTTTTTGCGATGAACATATTTTTATATTTCGTATAACTTTTTATTTTATATTTATTCTCTTTTACGATCTGCTTATGGAACTTGCCATTTTTATAGAGCATATATATTTTATTCTTCTGTGAATTACTCAAATATTCATTCAATGCGTCTATATTCAAAGACGTTCTTTCAATAAACGCGAGAATGCTTTCGGCGGATAGTTTATTCGCCAGTTTATAGAAATCTATATCTTTTTTGTCACCTGTGTATTTGCTACTTGCCTTACATCCATTATAATAGGTCGTTTGATACATTTTCATACTATTTGGGGAAGTGCTATTGATTTCTTGGATATACGTTTGTTTACAAGGGATTACCAAGTCGTCGCGAGAGGATGCCAGTAATGGCAGATAATGATTATAATAGTATTCTTCATAGGATGCGGACATATACTTACTCGGGTTATATGGTGATACAAATTGAGGTGCTTGATTCACGTCATCCACATTAAATTTTAGTTCAATATAGTATGTTTTGGTTTCACTGCGAATTTCAAAATCATAATTGTATTTCCTACCGCCTTTATGTATGAAAAGAATATTCGCAGGACGAAGGATATTCAACTCATTTGTTAAATAATTGAGAATCGCATCTTTTAAATGATTCCATCTTCGCGAAAACCTGTAATAATCGTTCATATGATTAGCATTCGCATCTGTATTCGCTATAATGCATCCTATGATATTCTCGCGTTTTTTATTGTTTATATCGTTTGTATTCTTAGCACATACATTGAATACGTTGATGTCGCGATAACATAGGCGGTCGTTTTGATATTGGATGACTGGAAGACTCTTTATATTGTGTAAATAATTTACAACAACATTCCTTAGTAGCATCTCTGTTATATTAATTTATAATATTCACTGTAACCCATTTATAATAATCACAATGAATCATTTTTTATATAAGGACAATATATACTATTATTATCAGGTGCTGCTATAGCTCAGTTGGTTAGAGCACTCGGCTGTTAACCGAGTTGTCGCAGGTTCAATCCCTGCTAGTAGCGCGTTCTTATTTTTATTGAATATAGATAATATTTTTGATATTATCCATATCTTTTTTAATTTTGACGATCTCGTCTTTTAATTTCCTATTTTCTTGACGTAGTTCTTTTATTGCTTCTACGAAGACGGCGCCAAGCCTTTCATAGCAGATTGTAAGATAATCTTCGCCACTCTTTGATACGATATTTCCACTCTCAATATCTTTCATAGAATCAAAGGGTGCTATCTTGACAATTTCGGGAACTACTTTTTGAACAGCTTGTGCGCTTAGACCGATCTCGTTATCATATGGAAACCCCAATTGTAACGCCTTGTCGTTTGGAACATAATGAAACCCTTTTAAATTATCAATAATATTCAGGGCATCTGTAATATTGGATGTGAATGTTTTAAGTCGGTCGTCAGAGTAATACGATCGAATATACCCGGTTGCGTGGATATTTCCTACAACTTCCAAGCGTTCTGTGGGTGGTATATCAAATTCGCTTTCAGTATTGTTATTTCCGACGAGCAGATTACCGATCTTGCTAAACTTTAATATGTTTGCACCTTTATCTTGTATTTTTAAAATATACTTTGAACTATCAAGGAAGGGTATAGAATTGCGGTCATCTGTATTATTCAAAATCATACGACTTAAATATACGCTATCTGTTGCGATTAAATTCGTGACTTCAACAGACGTTCTCTCATTGTCATTGTTGCTTGTATTATTGATTCTCCATATTCCTTGGCGATCACTGATTACCCGCTCAGCATCGCTTGTAGGAACATAGCGTCTCATTGCGGCAACGCTTATACCATCCAGAGAATCAATCAGTAAATTTGATATCGCATAATCTACTACAACACGATTGATATCTACTCCATTCACCCTATAAGTTCCATTGATTGTATTGACATCGCCTTTGATATCCAATGAATATTGTGGATATCGTGTATTTATACCAACCGAACACATCATCTGTGGTGAGGAATCTATGCGAAAGTCATGAGGGAAATAAACGTTGCTACTGCCAGTGTCATCATTATATAACCAAACCGCATTAACTTCTTTGCGCACACACAGATACGAATTAGATGTATAAAAATCCCTATCAGAAGGCTTAACGACACCCTCTGTATTTGATGTTGCTGTAAATATTCCTAAATCATTATAGTTAAATTTTCTTAAAATATTACTCGCATCTAGCAAATAGATATTGGAATTTCCCAACTTCAATGTGTTTACTTCTAATGTTCTATTCTCTGTATTGAACATTAAATCCGTAGATGTTAAAATGGGTCTTGTTGATACTGGATTGCCGAATAGGATATGTCCATCCGCAAAGGAGGATACTCCAGTGCCTCCACGGGATACCTTGACAACGCCTGATCTAATATCATCGCCATTCAAAGATCCTGAGAATACAGGAGCATTTAATATGTTATTTTCATAGCGTAGCGTATCGGGGGTTTGGAGTATGTTATTATTCAGTCCTCCATAGAGCAATGCGTTAGGGACAATTCGATTTACCCCTGTGCCACCGAAACTCGTCTCTAGAATGCCTAGTCTAACATTGCTTGCGTTTATATTATAAATATTACAACCTTCGCCATAGATTCTAGATGCTTTCAACGCCCCCTTAATATCTATTAAAGGCGCGTCGTTTGATACATCCTCTACTAAACTGACTCTGCCTATAAAAGAAGTGTTCCCGTATATTTGTGTGCTATTATTCGTGAATTGCGACGAATAATTTATTTTTATGTTATTACTGTTATTTACCCCAACACCAATAATATTTGAAGTATATAATGCGGATCCTACATGCACGTTATTTGAGATATAAATATTGCTATTTATATACACGCTATTGCTAATATTTTGATTGCCTGTAATATAGAGGTTGCTGTTTATATGCGTTTCGCCATTAATATCTAGTAAATACTTGGGGTTCGGGTATTCATTATTAATACCTAAGTGCTTTGTATCTGTGATTGTTAGATAACTAACGTCGTCATCTGTAATTAAATAACTGGTGTTGCTTCCATATTTAATTTGATATTTATTATCAAATGTAGAAACAGTCCAACCCATTTACATAAACTCTATATATATAAATTGTTATTATTTTTATACCCTTAAACATAATAATTATTATATAAATATATAAATAATAATCACATATGTATATACAAAAATAAGATGCAACAACCGTTATTTACAAATCACGACAAATATCATCTTCATAAAATTCTAGGTTTTGGATGTCTATTCAACTTTTTTATACGTATTTATTGGTTAGCCGTCTATGGTTCTATGTATATCTATGTAGACTCGCAAACGTCGCTCATAATACCTTTATCACATTTAACATTATCTCTTTCGTCCTTGATATTTCATGTTCCACAAACAAGATTGAACTCCAAGATCATCATATGGAAGGAGTTGCAACTTCATAATATGGTATTCACTTCGCGTTCCGCACTGATAATGCTCTATAGTGTATTCTGTATTCGTAATCAGGTATATCGGAATACGGAGTATTACTATCTATATCAAATCGGTAAGTTCGCGTTGGTTGTAGGACATCATTTGTTAGCAGACTATATCACAAAGAAATACAATATGAATGATAAGACGACCACGCGGGATATAAATTGGGAGAACATTACTGAGAATGTGAAAGCGATTGTGAAACAATACTACGCGGTATGTCAGATCTTGGCAATCAATGCTCTTTTATTGACAGATAACGAACCGAGAGGATCTGGTGCGATTGAATCTGCGTTTTTGATAATGTTTCCTATTCAACTATCAACTTTCTTGATGACTCTTGTAAGAAAATCGATCATTACGAATATTAGTTGGCATATATTCTACGGTGCTTCGCTACTATCGCCGTTTTTAATTATATTGAATACAGTATATAATATAAATGAAAATGAAATGAATGGGTATGCCAATAATAGGAATTATAAAAATGAGTTAGAGGTTGCCAAGGTATATCTACCTATTCTGTATGTGATATTTCGATTACAATATGGTATGAATAAGTATTATTTAATGTTCCACGTGTTTAGTATCAATATGTATATTCAATATAGGAATAGAAATAGAATAGATATGAATCTATAATGTCTTGGTATTCACTTGGGAATAATAAAACAAATAGGTTAATAAATATCTGCTTTTATCAATATCGGTGAGTTTATCAGTATTTAGTTTTATATCGTTATGGATTGCGAACTCAAACAAGTTCTTTAATAGTTGCAAGTCATCGTCAAAGTTATTCGCAGGGTTCGCGAAAATATTGAGCAGTTTATAATCGGTTGGCGATAACCTTCGTAGAAGACAAATATAATTGAGATTATAGGCATCATTATATACGCCTATAAGAATGCTAGGATTTACGAAGCGATATTTGCTTAACCACAAGGTATCCTCAATTATCTTTGGATGACTTTCCTTATTTTCATTTGACCATTTGTGAAAGGAGCTATATACATTGTTATAATTCAACACGCAAATATTCGAACCGCTTCTACCTCCCTTGTTATGATTAAAGTTAAATCGAGGGGTGTTGTAGGAAATACATAGTGTGAACGCATTTACAAGTAGAAAGAAGATCTTGACACTTATACTTGTGTTATTCATAATATATAATAAGATTATTTATGAAATTATAATATACTATTGTTATTTATTTATATAGGTATTTAGTAGATTGTTGGAATGAAACTACATGTAGCGAATCACATTATTCCTATATCCGCTGGCGTTTTCCTAATCCTCAATATGTTTGAGAATATTCTTCATTTCAGTATTGGAAGGAATATAAAAGAAAAAAATAATTCGTATATAGGGGGCATTGAGTTTCCCGAATACTATGATATTATTAAAATTATATTTATTATGATCGTTTTTGCGTTTCTACAAGCATTCTTCACATATTACTTTGTATTGAAAGGGTACTAGCGATTCAACCCGTATCCGTGTCCACCGTCATAATAAATACACGGTTCATTCACATATACACAGTCAGTATGCTCGGTAGCTCTCAACCAGCAATCGTAATCTTCTGGTATGGTACAACAGATGCTCACGCACCGCATATTATGTATCGTATTGAGAAGTTCTTTTTCCATTACAACTGAACTACATAGAATACAGTTGTGTATCTTTAGAAAATCGTTCGTCCATATTTCAGGAAACCCTTCATCTAAGAAAGTAGAATTCCTATTTTTATAGATATTCTTTAAAATGTCTATATGTGCTTCAGCGTTATACTTAGGATATGATCTACTAGGATCGTATTCCCCGCGTCCAAATAAACCTTCGGTGGATGACATTTTACATCCTGAGCGTTTCATAGCGTCTAGTTGCAATTCTAGTTTATTCGAGAACCATATGTCGTCATCGTCGCAAAATGCGATATATTTTCCTGTGGATGCAGAGATACCCTTATTACGAACGTGTCCTACACAAACGAACCCAAATAATTCCCGTGAGTTATTTTCTAAATGAACTATTTTAATGTTGTTCTTTTCCCAATCATACATATAATATTCTTTTTCAGATGAACAGTCATTTACAACGATGATTTCTACACGTTTGTATGTTTGCGATTTTATAGACTCTATGGCGTTCATAAGGAATTTAAAACGATTAAAAGATGGTATGACGACACTTACAAGTTCCATAATATGTTTATGTAATGTAAAGAATATATTGTTTATATATTATGAAAAATAAATAAAATAAAAAATAGATAGACAGATAATAGAGAACATATACGTCGCTATGCGGCAGTTGTTTTAGAAATCGTCTTTATCGTAGGAAGAAAACTTATTCTTAATATAGGTCTTCTTTATGTAACTGCCACCCATACAACCCGCGCACGCATTCCCACCATATTTAGAGTAGTAACGATTGTCGGATTCGTAATTTTCTTCGCTAAAATCATATTCGTCCGAATCAGATTCCATAAACCATCTAGGGTTCGATGACATTTTTTGTCTTGCTTTTTGTTTGTGTTCGCTTTGCTTTCGCTTGTGTTCGCTTTGCTTTCGCTTGTGTTCGCTTTGCTTGTTGCGCTTTGCGCTTGTCTCTAATTATAAAAGGATAAGGAAAAATATCAATTTTTATCTTCATCCAATGGTTTTAGAGCAAATTTATCCAGATATTTATATTTATATTTTTATAGTATAGATAGATATAGATTATGTATATGTATATGGATAGTTATTCAACACAGGCGCTAACCTATTTGATTTTAATAATCATAACAAGTTTAATCAATCTAATATGTTACTCTTTATTATTGGGCATATGGGGGTTCGTAGCATATTTATTATATATCCTTATTACTATACCATTCGTTATTTTATGGATGTATAACATTAACTGTTTGACTTATGGTGATTGCCAAATATGGAGTTGGGTGATCACCTCTATAACATTAATATCTGTTCTTACGACTACAATATTGCTCGTCGCAATCGCCACGAATCCGTCGTTTGTAGATAGCTTGTCTATTAATTCAAAGCTACCAATATCCGTAACACAAGCGACTATCGCGACTACTCCAGCTACCATAGCTACCATAGCTACCCCTGTAACTACTACAGCAACAACAGCAGCAACAACAGCAGCAACAAACGCAGCAACAAACGCAGCAACAAACGCAGCAACAAACGCAGCAACAAACGCAGCAACAACAGCCGCAACAACAAACGCAGCCGCAACAACAAACGCAGCATCAACAACAACGGCAGCAGCAGCGAAATAAAAAAATGATTATTATATATATGTATATGATGACTACAAGTTTAAAAGAGTATCACAGGAACTACATAAATATTTGCGAGATGAAAG